>Ga0116231_10003262_pt1 | contig 33815 bp, 28 predicted proteins | sample S1TSphgellanicum_2_FD_89695 | JGI IMG/M metagenome (GOLD analysis project Ga0116231, IMG submission 89695) | Host-associated microbial communities from peat moss isolated from Minnesota, USA - S1T2_Fd - Sphagnum magellanicum MG | ecosystem: Host-associated > Plants > Peat moss > Unclassified... | reverse complement strand
TGTTTTGATAATAAAAATTTTTTTTTTTTTTTTTTTTTTTTTTTTTTTTTATTTAGTTTTTTTTGGGGTTTTTTTTTTTTTTCCGAGGTGGTTGATGTTCTAGTCACATGTATCATATTTACAATTGCTTATATGAATTTTCTCCCCCAATAACTACAATTTTACTTGCATGTGTTATAGTTGATTGTATGAAGGCACCTTATTTCTTTTAAAAGTCCAACAATTGCAATTTTAGTTGCTTACTAAAAATGGTCACACTTTTTTTTAAAAATTCTAAGTTTGATATCACATATAATAATAGGTACATGTGTATAGTAACATGTTTTATATATCATATTGGAGTACATTTTCAAATGATAATGAATTTACATCATATATATATAAGTTTACAAAGTTTTTCAGTATTAATTTCAAATATTTCTCAGTATAGTATATCCATTGAACTTGCACTACAATTTCACTTCTTGCACCATTAAAAGTATCAATAAATTTTTGGCTATCAAAAATTGAAGTTGGAAATTGCATTTGAAGAAGAATCGTCACCATGGGTATTTTTCTTTCCATGATGGCAAACTTGATTCATCTAGATCTTTGGAACAGATCCAACAATTGAGTTGTGCCAACCTACAAATTGACTCTCATTCCATGTGTCATAAGCTCTGAAACTAAAAGAGGCAAACGGTATTAAATGATGTTGGAGAAGTCATGGAACTTCAAGCTTGAAAATCAGTCCTCTTTCTTGAATGGATTGTGCAAAGCAACATCTGAATGGACTTAAAAGCTTATAGAAAACACATTATGGTCCTTTTTGGCAAAGTGGAAGGTCTAGTTACATTATATGCCGGTTTACCTTTGGCATTGGGCACTTGCGTTCAAAATGACTTTTTGTGTCAAGTTTGCCCTAGATGCCCCAATATCCTTTTCCCCTTATACTTGGCTTGATAACGATTTGGAGACTTTTTTCACAAAGTGCATTAGATTGAGAAGATGGTGGATGACCAAATGTGGCTAGTCCATTGAATGGGTGTTTTGATTTAGATAAAAATGGATGGTCCATAAGTAAAAACCTTCTATACTCATCAAAGAAAACTTTCTTCAAATAGTTGGAGCACCTCGAATAATTCATGCATGCATAAAAAAATATTTAACTTTTCTTTTTGTTTACAACCCTATATTCTTGATCATACGACAAATGGGCCATATTGTGCATTTTGAATTGAATTGTGAATATGGATTCATACCATTAGTTACAAGATTGAACCTCAAATGTCTCAGCTCAATTTCTAGTTTAGACTAATTTTTTTGGAACAATTACCAAATCCTTAATATGATTGACACATATTTCATCACTTGCCTTTGAATGGACACATAACAATTAAGAAATTTTTCTCGCAAATGGTTGGCTATAATTGTAGTATTTGAGCACCAATAAGGGTGTTAGGAGGGATATCCTTGGACATCCTTAGCAACAATTTTTTTTTTTTTTTGGATCAAAAATCATTTTTTGGGTTCACACTTACCTTGTCTTGTCATCCCCTAGCATTTTTCCGACATCGCCCAGGGTCTTCCCAATGTTGCACAGTATCCCCTATAATCTTTTTGATGTTGCACAACATCTTTTCAATGTTTTTTTGATGCCCTTGTCATCTTTCAACATTTTTTGGGGTCACTTTGAGTTTCCGCAATTATCCTTAGAGTTTGTGACATTGCCCATCAGCCTTCAAAGTTTTTTGGGCTCTGCTCCATGTCTTTCAAAGGTTTTTTTTGTGACACTAACTAGCATCCTTCAACATTTCCCCAACATTGTTTGGTGTCTCCCCAACCTTTTTCCAATGCTTCCATCCTCCCCCAATGTCCACCCATTGTTTGAAAAAAATTCCCAATGTCCCATGATGTTTTCTTGACATTGCTTGACATCTTCAACATCTCCCTTGTGCTACACAACACCCCCATCGCATTCACTCTCAACATCCTCTAACATTTTCCCAATGTTGCCCAACATCCTTAGCATTTTCTTGGCATTGCTCAACACTCCCATTGTCCCGGATGTCATTTCAACATCCCACACATGACTTGAAAAAATAAAAATAATTTTTTTTTCAAGGTCTTTCAACATGTTGTGAATGTTATTCAACATGCTTGACATCTTCCTATCATCCCCGATGTCTTTGGGACACTACATGGTGTTTCCTTGGTGTTGTTTGATAACACCCCATCATCCCTCAATGCCATCCTAGCATTCAACCATTCACTTGAATTTTTTTCCTAACTCCCATGACATCATCATGTCATCCTTGTTATGTTTGATCATCCTCCCATCGTTCTTGTTGTCTGCCAAGTCTGCCCTTGTTGTCTGCTTTTGAGATTGACCAACACATCTTCAAACCAAAAAAAATCGCACCAAACCTAAAAATTACCAAGGACACCTTATTTGGGACATCCCTGAGATTAAAAAACATCATTAGGAATAAGACATACCACAGGTCCCAAACATATCCTTCAGATGTTCCCTAAAAAGAAAAGAAAGAGATGCTGGCAAACTTGTGAGATTCGAAGGACAATTAGGATTAAAAACATAAGAAGAAAAACCCCCAAACACAAAAGAGCTGAAACTTCATTCACACTAAAAGTTGAAACCTTGTTGACATTGATCTGAGTCCCAACAATAAATAAATCTTACCAAAATAATAATAATTTAAAGTTGTGCAATAAAAAGACTGATTGGGTGATTTTTGAGATTTTTTCTATTGAATTTGTCACATTTTTTTCACTAGAAAGTAAAAAATAGAGAAGGAGGTCTGAATTTATTTTATGGATAAGCAAGGGGGGGACCTTTTGTTTCTCCATCTTGTTAGGCAAGTAGGGTTTAGGGCTCATAAAAAAATTGATAAAAAAAATTTTAAAAATTAAAAAAAAAAAAAAAAAACCACTGCGCACAGCAGCAGCAAACTACAGGCTACAGAATGTCTAGTAGCATTATCATTATTCTTCAATAGAAATCAGAATAATCATTTTCCCTAGATCAAATGAAATGAGTAATTTGCTGCTTTCTGAGTTTTAGTCAGCATTTTGTCCCTTTAATCTGATACCAACAATTAATCAAATTGCAGACTGTCAAAAATTGACCTCAACAAATCACCAGTAACCCTGAGTCCCCCACAAATTCATTAATAACTTGCTACTTATTACTGAACCCTAGAAATATTTCTTACACTGAAAACACCCCCAAAACAAATTAAAAAATAAAAAATAAAAAAATTAATTTTTTAATTCACTCTTTGGTCATCTGATGAGAACAGACTCAAGTCATTCAAAATTTGGTCTTATGGTGGGGTGTCTAGTGTCTACTTCTTCAGCCTAACCCAACAAGTTTGATCAAGCCACAACATGTCTGCTAGGTAATTCTATAAAAGATATTAAAAAGCCTCCTCCTCTCTCCTGCAGCTCAACAAAATCTCAGCTGGTACAACAACAGCACACAAGTTTGATGAGTTCCAGGAGGCTCTGCATCTTTTGCCATCAAGTCTAAAGCAAACAGCCAGCCAGCCATGTTGTTGTTCCAAGACTTATTATTATGTTTGTTGATGCAATTTGTTGGATTTGCACCAACTACCATTTTATTGAAAATATATGGTTTTCTGTGTTCTCTTTGATCTCTGTAAACTCAGCAAATCTCAGCCGTATCCTACCCCACCTAAAGAACCATATCTAGTTAAATTGTGCGAGTATTTTAGGTGTCTTAAATGGCAGAATCGGCAGTGAACAGCTGATTCTGTCATTTCCTACTTTACCCATGGCACTCTACTGCCATTTTCTATGCACAGAGATGGTCCTTCTATGTTATGGAATGTGCCCTTACAGTGCATTCTGCCCTTGTAGATCATGCTTATGACTGAGACTACTGGCCTCACAAATGTCAGAGAATGTGCCCTTACGGTTGCATTTTGCCCCCTGGTTTGTCCTTAAGGCTTAGAATATCGGCTTAGCCTTAGTGACTTAACAGTGTGGGTTCTCTATTGCCTAGAGCACTGGTCACTCTCTGAAGCCAAATAAAAATAGCATTTGTTTTAGGTATAAGCCCATAAACCCCAGCTCCACACCGATTTGGCGGGTGTTTCCATATGTGCACATTATCACATGATCTGCTCAATGGCTCGTTGTTGTGATCATATTTTGCTGTTGAATGGAGTCAGATTTGACATGAGCCCAGTTGGAAATGTGTAACTTGGAAATGGGTCCAAATCTATTGAGTTGGAAATGGGTTCAATTTCGTTGGGTCCAATTTTGTTGAGTTTGGAATGGGTTTGATCTTTGTTTAGATGAAAAATGATCCTCCTGATGTAAAAAATGTGTATAACATTTTTGTTTGGTTTTCTTGGTGAAACTATGTTTTTCTACTCACTTGCTATGCTCTCACTTCCACTGTTACACTTATATACCTACCTGCTAATAAGTCTGTTATTATGGCACCCATAATTAGCACAAGTAAGTAAAGAAGTACTTCAAATTCGGTAATTTACACACAGAGGATCTTTGATTGCAAATTCAAGTAAAAATCCGAAACACAGACAGACTACCATGACATGCACATATCTATATCTATATATATATATGATCACATTGCTCAAATTTTCTCCCACCTTAAAAAAAAAGTACCCATTCTGCGGCAAAATCTTCTGGGTGCTGCAAACTAGTATATAATGAGTACCTATCTAAAAAGTCCATTAAACACAGAGATCATCATGAAATGGTTCAAAATGACCCTGAGTTCACAACTCCCTCTGGCCATTTATAGCTTATTACACTATACAAATATCAAAGGTACTGCAGCAGGTGATGGAAAGAAGAGCATCATGGCTTCAATAACAGTTCCTTTTTTCTCTGGCAATTTCTTTTCAAAAAATGGCGGAAAAATTTGTTGGGTTTCTTAATCACCAAATTTATAATTCGTATGAAAAAATCACCAGATTCCATATTAAGTTCCACTGTTCCAGTGATATTAATCCTGTGCTAAATCTCTTTATTACCCAAGAATGGTGTGAAGAAAAAAAAAAGTTGATATATTAGAGTTATCCGTAAAGTCAGGCGATTAAGGGGCGAGAACGGCCAGTTCCGGCATAACAGGGCATCAAACGCGGAATTGGGAATGAAAATTTTACAAAAGGAAATAACTGGGACCCAAACTAGTTTTTCCACCAATTTTGGTGGTAAACTCAGTTTCATCCTGTCTTTCCTTTTTCTTGAGCGCCTCCATTGCTGCTACATATATTTTCACTGCTCTTACCTGTACAACTACTATAATTACTCTCGAACCTTGTGCATTAAATGCTGAGTTTCAGCATTTCATACCCAGATTTAATATTATTTCCTTACTTTGCGGATACCACTGAAAGAGGTGATAGGGGGTGAAAGCTGAGGAGATAGGGGGTGAAAGAGAGGGTGACTTTACGGACAACTCTAATGTGACGAATAAGTCTCCTTCTCCTTTCCTCAATCTGTCCTCAACAAGGAAGTACGAATTCCCCGCCCCCCACAAGAGTTATCAATTTGATGAACTATTAGGCGTAGCATCTGGATCTGTAGGTATTAGGATCTGATGTTTTCCAATTTTGTGGAAGGAAAAAAAAAAAAAAACTATACCACACTTCCTTCAAACAAGGAAGTGCAAAATTCCAGTATTGATTCCCTGAACTATGAGCATCTGTATCAACATTGGAAGCTGATGTTTCCCAATTTTGTGGGAGGAATTTTTTATAAAGAAACTATACCTTTGACATGCAGAGATTGTTAAACAAATAAAGTAGCAATTTTAATACTGTAGGTATCTGTTAGCAAGAAGACCCTGTGGAGGAGCCATTTATAAGTATGAGATGATCAGCAGTTATTCCAGATCAGGTGAGCTTCAGAGATGTTGCTGATAGGTACCTGTTGAAAAATGACAACATTGGGTGTTGCAAAAAACAAAAAAAAAACACTCTAGGGATTGAATAAGCTATGTTGAGAATTCATGAATATAAAGCAAATCATAGTGATAAGTTTCAAGTATTCATATGATGCTGTAAAAATTCTAACAACAATGACAAAAAGATGTATGGAATGAAGATGTCCTAAAATCCTTCAGCAGCTGCCTTTGGATCTATACAGGCACATATTCAAAAGGCCCAATTATAGCCTAACAACCCACATGAGGACGGTTCTAGATTTAAACAATCATAAAATCCACTTTCAATAAGAACCCACATCTTTATGGAATGTGTTTAGTTGGAGGGGTCTTAAGAAGGAAGAATAAAAGATCTAAGCAGCAGCTCTAGTTGAGGCTCTAACTTTGTGGCTGGTTTCAAGGGTTCCAACTTGATTCAGTTAAAATTCAAAGCAGTCAGAATTCCTTTCTCTTCACGAATAATCAGCACAAATGAAAATAAGTTAGGTGTCGAGAAGCTCCTTCACATGAGCCTGATGACAAATTGTTTGAATGCCATTATACTCATATAACATGGACGGTGGCCGGTTGGGCTTCAATCAGCTCAGAACACAGTCCTTTTAGTACAGCCATAAAGCCGTTGAATGCTACTAGTACTCCCAACATTGATAGCGGGCTTCAGTTCTGGGCAGCAGAGTAAGCAGGTGACAGGAGCAATAAAAGAGACCCAAGCACAAAAAATGGGAGGGAAGAGTTCGTTAGGGCTAGTATGTAGGACTCGTATCATATTATGTACATACCAGATGGGTATCATGTTTTGTAGATTTCAGACTGGTATTGGAGTATTATCATAATGGTGTGATGTATTTTTGAAAAACCGTTGCATATTGATGTTATTTGTAGATGTGAATTAAAATCATCGAATGTCTAAGGTAAATGCATTGTCATGAAAGGCTTCACTGGATTTGAGCCCTTGTGAATGAACATGGAGCCTGAGTGAAAAGGGTGAGAACCTTTGAAGCATCCAATGGGTCGGTCCCTTATCTTGCGTAAAGCATTTTGAACTAGTTCTGTAAATCATTTGACAGCTTGAAGAGAAGAACAACATGAAAATAAAAAAGCACCTGGTGACTACCAATTGTACACTCTGTGAATGCATGCTCAAGCAAGTTCATGGGATTTAAGCCCACTCCAAACAAAAAACAACTTTTTTTCTAAAACGCTTTATGATGATAAACAAGCATATGGAGACTTTGAAACTCATGGTACAAATAACCCTGCAAAAACTCAATTTCCACTTTGCTCATAAAAAGAGTCGTATCTATAACTTATTGCCATGTATGTGCACCGTGAACTTCAAATTTCAACTTTCCAAAATAAAGAACATAACCTGTACTTAGGTTTTTTTGTTTCCTCACAAAATGGTGTCATGTTATTGATTTGCAGTACAAAAGTTTTGACCACCTACCACATTTGCTAATATACCTTACCAAATGTATCATCCACAATTGCAATAGTAGGTCAATACAAGTACATATGTGCTAATTCGTATTGGCACTAGTGGATACGAGACTAGTCTAGTACTTCATATCAAACGTATGTATATTAGAGCATCTCCATCAGTGCTCAGTGTGTCACTGTGGATAAAAAAATTAAATGTCTAAGTTTAGCTGTTTTTTTTGGGCAACCCCACCAATAACTAACTGTAAGTGGAACTGCATATACGTGGGAACTACTAATAGCAAACCACCTGGACCAATATCATGATCGACGAATCAGAAATACTGACCCACACTCAGGTTCAATTTATCACACTCTTTTTTGGAGGTGCACAACTGTGTTGCGCCTTTACTAGCCACGGCAAGGTGCACGAATTTGGTGCAGAAAAACCATTTTCCTGAGCTAAACTGGCATATTTTGACTTTTTCGCAATAAATTTTACTGTCTGGAGTCACATAGTGAGCACCGGTGGGGATGCTCTTAGTTATTGATACCAGTTTCTCATCAGTATACGGGTCCAACATCGAAGTACGAGTAGTGTAGGTTTGTATGGTAAGTAGTGAGAAATGACAATTAACTGGTTTGAATGTTCTACAAACCTAGTAAATGAATGTGTTATTTGGGGATGACGATGTTATGTTCCATTTGGATGGTTTTCCTAAAGTTTTGATCAGGGTTTTTTCTTTTTGGCAATTTTGTGGTTTCAAAAGGTTTTCAAAACTTTCCAATTTTTTCACAATTTGTTTTTCAAATTTACATTGCAAGAACAAAAATTTCCAAATTTTTTTTGTTCCAACTGTGCAAAAATTTGCCCCCAAAAAATTGTTGGTTTGGACCACCAATGCATAGGCCATGACGGGTTGTGATATGCTCCCCCCACATTGCCACTCTTTCAGTTTAAGATGGAATAATAATTAAATTGCAAATTTTGTGTTATAAAGTTCCTAATCTTTAATCATGTTTAAAGAAAAATAGTTTTCAAAATAAAGGGGACATGGGGTGAGGAGGCAAATTCTCAACTTTCAAATGGACTTTTAGTTGTTCACTCAGAAAATTTTATGCTTTCAAACTCTCACTACTAGCCTAAATCCCGCCAATAAATAACTTCCCTAAACTTCAAGAGCCACTGCCCTAAAAGCCTGCTTTTTCAATGTCAAATCTGCGGGGGAAAATAGATGCCTCTGTCAAAAAGAAATTCGACAGACTTGATCAAAAGATTAACCCAAGATGACAACAACAACAACACCAAACAACGGCACTTTATTGATTGTTAATAATACACAAAGCAGCCAGCATTCAGAGCTTTACTTGTTATAACTTTCAAGCATAACCCTAGTTCTCATGATAAGAGGGGCAGACAGATCCACAGACTATAATAATAATAATAATAATGAACTAGGTAACCTGTGAACGGGCAGGTTACCATGAATAGTTGAGGCAGGTGCGTGTGTGAACACCGATTCGATTCTAGCATGTTTGAGGCATGTGAGCATCAATTTGATTCTAGCACGGTCAAGCTGGTTACCAGACATAACCTAGAGTGTTGAGGTTTGAGAGTGGTGGCATTGAAACCCTCTTGTAACTCTCTTGTCTGTTGATGAAAAGTCTTGTAACTAGCTTGTAGATGAACAAATAAACATCTAATGCTCCTCTCAATGGATGAAAATTCATAGCATATGCCCATCTGGATGAAGTATGCAAGAAAAAGAAGAAGGTGGGGAGCTTAAGTTCAAACTTGTTTGCATCAATGAAACACCCAAAGTAAACCTTAAACCCTAAAACCCTGAACACAAAGTGAGAGAGAGAGAGAGAGAGAGAGAGAGAGAGAGAAGAGTTTACAAAACACACTCTGAACACATCTGAAGCCACCCTGCCAAACTTTGTCATGGATGATTACCTATTTACTCACTAAAATGTAGGAAAACTACACAAAATCACAAAGTACAATAAATTAATTATTTTTTTACTCATTTGATAATAATAATAATAGGGCAATTAGGAGACCTAGGTCAATAATACAAAGAGAAATGGACAATACCCAAATGTGGATTTCTGACTCTAGAAAATCATGATCACGTATTATTGGGTAACAGGTGATGAGGAAAACATGTTCCGGTTTGGCTCGAGAAACAAATGAAGCAAATAAACTAGGTACTTCTCTAAGCATGGTTTTTCTCTTTTTCAAATATTGGTAGTTTCCAAAGATTTGCAAAAAAAAATTCAAAGTTTTAGCAAAAAAAATCTAATTTACACCAAAAAATCGAAAATTTCCACCCAAAAAAAAACTCCATTATTGTTTTCTTCACAGTGCGAAAATTTGCCTAATTTTATTTTTTAATTAAAAAAATCTGCTTTTAAGAATTTATTTCTAGAGAATTCAAAATAAAATAAGAAGTGGGGGAAATCTCCTATAGGGTGGTGATTTTAGAACCCCAAAAAATGAAAAAATAAATAAAATCTATAAAGCCTGTTTGCTATAGAAATGTGAAGCTCACTAAAGCTCAATTTTCAACATAGAAAAACCTAAAACTTCAATTATGGCTACCACCAAGTCAAAAAACATATTTGTAGCCAAAAAAACAGATTTGTAGCCAGATTGTTGTAGTACTGTACAAGTTATCTTTTGGGGTGCTAAATTCCACACAGTTGCAAATTTAAAAGTATAAGAAATAGTTCCCAAAATCACTAATTTTGTGGCTTTTTTATCCCCAATTTTTTCTTGAAATTGCCACATTTTCTTCATGGGGCAGTCCAAAAGTAGTGAAGGATGTCTGAATTGTTATGGATGAGCATCATTTTTTCATTCATCTTATTCTTGATGATAGCCGTCATCTTGCTATATACAATTGCCACTTGGCCTCTACATTAAAAAAATTAGAAGGAAAATTCACATATAAGTGTTTTTTTGCCTTCCATGGTATTAAGCCATAACTTAGGAAAACAAAAAATATATATGAAGAATAAATCATGAGAAGGGGGGTTTTTTTTTTTCCCCCCAATTTCTTTATAGAAAAAATATGGCGATATTTTTTTCCAAAAAATAGAAAAATTAATTTAGTTTATACTAGGAAAAATACATTTATCCAAAAATTTCCCCAATTTTTTCATCAATAAAATGACAAATTTTGTCCCCCAAAAAAACTCGCTTTTCATGAAAGGAGGCAACAATTCACCCTCAATAAAAATGGTGTTGAATTTTTTTTAAATTTTTAAAGTCAGATGATAAATAATAGTTGAAAGATATTGATCATCAGAATTCTGATCAAGGATTTAATGATGAATTTGAAAAAACATTGGTAATAAAGAATTTTTGATGATGAATTTGAAAAACATTGGTAAGTAAAGAATTTAATGATGAATTTGAAAAACATTTGGTAAATAAAGAATTTTTGATGATGAATTTTAAAAGCATTGGTAATAAAGAATTTAATGATGAATTTGAAAAACATTGATAATAAAGATTTTTTGACGATGAATTTGTCTGAAAAACATTTTTAAATTTAAAGAATTTGATGATGAATTTTGAAAAACATTGGTAGGTAATAAAGAAATTGATCATGAAACTTGATGATGAAATTGGTAGCAAGATTTGATGATGATAATTTTTTTTGTTTGAAAAATAATCTGCTTGCAATGGGTCACTTTGATTTGATGATGAACTTGATGTGTGAGGAAGCCACAAAAGTGTACTTAAGTTAGTGAAATTGCTGCTGCTTCTGCTGCTGCTGCACACTGCACACTGCACACCCACACACACACACACAGAGATGCAACAAGTCAATGCTCTTCAACTCCAGTTTCGAGGATTCTTTAGTGATGATCAGCAGAGTTCTGTTGCCAGCATTAATCACCAAGAGCTCTACAGCAATTAAGATTTCTGCTGCTGTTGCTCCAGTGCTGCTGTTGCTGTTGATTTTGTCCTCCTCCCCAGCTCTCTCTCCATAGCCAAGTTCTCTCTGTTGTTTCTCTACTTTTTTTCCCCCCCCCTTATCATCGTCATCATCATCATCATGATCAACAACTTCCCCCCTCTGTCCATGGAGAGCAGCAGACAAGTACTACTACTACTACTACTACTTGCAGCAAAAGTTGGTCACTATGGAAGTAGAAGTAGTGATGGTGGTGGTGATTGTGGCCTTAGAGACCAATGCAGAACTCGGTTTGAAAGCTTTGGGTGGTGGTCTTTAAGATACAAGAAAAAGAAGAAGCGAGGGACAAGAAAAAGGGAAACTTGTACAACAACAACACTAGTAGGCCATCATCTTGGAAAGCTTCCATCTTTCTTGACTTGAGCTCCATGTTGTGATGAAATTCATACATGGGTGAGAATTTGTTATCAGAAAATCACAAGATCGGTTGTCTCAAATCTGCATTGATTCAATCATCGGGGATGCAGCATTTTCTGTTCAATCAAAACTGTACTTGGAAATTCAGCAGAAATGTTAGATAGAAAGCAGAATTTTTTTTTACTAGCGATTGTTTTTTAGGCACATTCTTACTCCTTTGAATCTGTTTTCTGGATGCATTTTATGGGTTGAATGATGCTTGCTTAATTTTTCAAGGTTTTGTAGATTGAGATTTTTTTTTTTCCTGGAGCACAAAAATCAGTGATTTTGAGAGTTTCTGTATTTTTAACTGTGCAATTTTCTTTCTTGCTGCCTCAGACATTGGGATTGTGATTGAAGGGACACCGCGCGAGAGAGAGGGAGAGAGATGTTTTCTTCTTCCACCATGGATACATAGCTTCTTCCTAAAAGCTTGGAGAACTTCAACTGTTTTTCTCAGTGTTTGAATCAAAGCTTAATATGCTGGAGATGAAGAGAGAGAGAATTTTTTTCTGGTCCATCTGTCTGTCAACTCCATGACAGTTTGTGGAAGAGGACAAATGTAAAGAGAGAGAGTTACACCTATGCAACTGCTCCTCAGTCCTGGTAAACCACTTTGCAAATTTAACCAGCTTGAAAATCTGCTTGTTTTGTAGACTCTGCAGCTGCTAATGCAAAATTGTTTTAAGAATATGCAAGGTGAGGTTTCTTCAGTCTTCTCATCAAGATTCCAGTAGTTTTTTCTATACATGAGTGGGTTTGTGAAATCATGTTGTCAGCAAGCTTGCAACAGGTTTGTGGCCATGAGAACCATGTCCATAGGATTAACTGTAGTAGTACCAAAGGATTCAAGCACTGGACTCATTGAGTGAAAGAATACCTGGAAGAGCTTGGGAATCTGAGAATGAGAGAACTTTTATAGAGAACTAAGATCCCAAGACATAGTATTATGATCTTTGTCAAGCAACGCATTCCTTGTGCATGGAAAAGCTTGGAACATAAGCTCTCTTGTTTCATACTTTCACAAGTTTCTCTTTGCAATATATGATCTTGCCAAATCTTTTGTTCTCTAGAGCTCCAAAAGATTGGGCAACTACCCAATTGTCTCTCTTGTTCAGGTTCAGATTCTTCATCATTTGCAAGCACCAGTAATGTTAAACTGATGATTTGTGATTTTGTTTTTCTCCCTTTTATTGGGCGCAGGTGGAAGTTTTTGTCACAGTTTTGATGAAAGCATGAAACTTTGATTACAGCACTTTTATGTGCTTGTGGTGTGTACACTACCTACCATGTGCCAGAGTTCAGGAAGCTCTTGAGTACTGAAGTTTGGCATAATGGGAGGATGTCAGCAAGCTCAAGAACTTGCCGATCCAGAGAACAAGCATACAGCTACAGGGGTGGTGGCAGTCTCCAAGGGCTGCTGCTGTTTTGGATGTGGAACAAGCTTCCAGCTGATATGGTTTCTCATGTTTCTCTTCACCTTTCAGACAGCTTTGAAAACAATTCTAGGAGCAGCAGCAACTGTTGATATCATCCCAGCTGCAACCACAAAGTCCACCACCATACATCATCATCAGCTTCAAGATGTTGCCCTTGAAGCTGGGATCATCAAGCACCGTGACAACGATGACAACACACAGCTGGAAAGAGTTTTTGAAGTCACCAAACCGATTGAGATTCCTCCAGGCAGCAAACAAAGCTGCTCTCACTTGCTGCTACAACATCAGTTTGCAAACACCATGTCAGACCCACCAACTGTAACCCAGTACTGGCCAGCTGCCGAAAGATGTGGAGATGATTGGAGCAAAGTGGTTCTCCGATGGCATGCCACATCCAAGGGAAGACAATATGACCGGATCTCTGCAGTTTGGTTGGGAGGGGTGGAGATTTTTCGAACATGTACAGCAGAGCCAACCATACATGGCATTACATGGGAAGTGGAGAAAGACATCACCAGATACTCCTCCCTCTTGAAGAAACCACAAACAGTGATGGTAGAGTTGGCAAATGTGGTCGATGCAACATACACTGGGATCTACAATGTGACACTTACAGCACATTTTTACACCAGAGGAGGCAGTCAATGGGCAGCAGCAGATTCATCCACCCGACAAGAAAGTCTATTCACCTATGGTGGACTAGTGGCAGACATGATCATACCCATCACAGTTCGCTCTCCAAGTCTTCAACATGGCTACTGGTTCCAGCTACAAAATGAATCTGACATCCAATCTGCAAAGCTTGTTATCCCCAGGAATGCTTACAAAGCTGTGCTTGAGATTTGTGTGTCCTTTCACGGTAAGGATGAATTCTGGTACACCAATCCCCCTGAGGTTTGGATCGCAGCCAACAATGCAACAACCGAAAATGTGCCTGGCAATGGAAGCTTTCGAGAAGTTGTGGTTTTCATTGATGGAGTTTTGGTTGCAGCCGTGTTTCCTTTTCCTGTGCTCTACACTGGAGGCATTGATCCCAACTTCTATCGTCCAGTCTCGGCAATTGGGTCATTCAACCTGCCATCTTATGATGCTGACATTACCCCTTTCCTTGGAAAATTGGTGGATGGCAAGAAGCACATGTTCTCAATGACAGTCACAAATGCTTTACAAATGTGGCTTTTGGGTGCCAATCTCCATCTTTGGCTTGACAAATCCCGAGAACAAACAAGAGGTGCTCTCTTACAGTACCTTGCTCCTGCTCTCACTTCAACACTCAAATGTGGTGATGATTTCATACTAGGCACATCCTCCTTGGATGGATCCTTCCTCACTGAAGCTTTCAGAACCATTTCCTGCAAGGGCTATATCGAATCCTCATTCGGCAACTTGACCTCAACTGCTTCCTACACTTTCAGATTCTCCAATTTGCTGGTATATAAAGACAATGCAAACTCAATCTTCATACAGCAGCACACAAAAACCGACAGCAAAGTGGTAGTGAATTCTCCATTGAAAGATGTTGGGTTCGAGCACAGCTCGTATCACTTCCCTTTGACACAAGTGGTGTATCAACTTCCGCAATCAGATGGGTGTGTGATCATCAATGCGAGTACCGATCATTCATGGGAACAAGAACAACAGCAATCCTGGCACTCGATCCCCCTTGTTGTAAGCCCGGGACATGATCGGAGAAGCAGCTCTGCAAGCTCATCAAGCTCCTCATTCAATTCTCTCAAAAACAAGCAGAAGTCGAAGGGCCAGTTCACCATTCCCTCTCCCCAAGGTATGGTTAGTGGACAAGCTACAACTCAACAGGATTATGTTTATCAAAGTAGTGAGGGGTGTTATTTCCGCAAGTTGGGTGTTGAAAACTACTCTTTTCTGTATGATCTTTTTGATAGACAGTGCATCAGTTTAGCATAAAGACTTTCTGTATTGGGACCCATTCTCATCATCATCATCATCATAGAATCAATCATCTTAAGATTTGTACAAGATACTTACGCAAAACTCAATTCTTTTCAGCTCTTTCATCATCATCCCCCCGACCTTGTGGTGGGGAGTTTGATGAGTCTGATACAATTTATAAGCTTTGGTTTTAACAAAAGTTTAGTTGTGAAATTGCATGAGTATCTCCTAGCTACTTGCGGGTGTGAGTGGGTTGGTATCAGTGTTGGGCAGTTCTCTCTTCTTCTTCTTCTTCTTCTTCTTTTCCAAAGAAAGAACCCAAAACAGAGAGAACCGTCGGGTGAGGTAATGAACCCAAAACAGAGAGAACCGTTGGGGTGAGGTTTGGGTATATATGGACCCTTGACTGGTGTTTCTTGAATAAATCAAAGAACCGGTTGGGACCCTTGACTGGTGGTTTATCCATAACCTTAACTAGTGGGTCCTTGTGCCATTGGCCCAAGTATATTGACCTTGTGTATACTAAGGTCACTCATCCTAATACTATTCTGATCAACATTGGCTTAACTTTAGAGTTCTTTAATGGAAGAACTAGAAAACTCATTTGTGAAAAAACCATGCTTCAAATTTTAACTAAAAGTTTAGTGTATGTTGCAATTCTTTAAATTATTGTTCAAAGATTTGAAGTTTGAATAGCCATATATGGTTTTTAAATGCAATTTAATCCACATAAGTTACAACCATAAAATGATTAGCATGGTCAATTGTTGTTCATTAGAATGTTTTCTTATGATCGTGTAAACATGAAACAAGCTTGATGCTCAAAAATGAACACAATAACATGAGCACAATAACACAATAACAAGTGTAATTATGACATTTTCAAGTTATAAACTAAGTTGCGAATTGTAAGATTGTGGAATTGTGAGGACAAAAATGTTGTTAATTTTGTGTAATGCATTTGCACAATAATGTTTTTAATATATCATTGTAGCAATTTGGATAAATTTGAAATTAATATCCAGCACTCAAACCATGCTTTTATAATAATGTAATTATTGCTTCTAAGCATTATTTAAATGAGGTAGATAATCTTAATTTGTCACATTGACCTTAAGGATTGACCTAAATGAGTACATGTGGCTCATGTTTCTATCAACATTTTCTTTTGGACAAAAAAATTCACCACTCAACTAATCATTTTGGGGACAATTTTGGACAAATCTGATTTTAAACTATAATTTTGATTAAATGTTTTGTTTTATTGAAATAAATCACCAATTCTTTGACCTCACAAAAATAAAATCACTATGTTTGCAACAACTTGTTTTAAAAGTCTTCTTTTTCCAATTTACACTAGTGGGCCCTTGTGTTGTTTGTCCAATTGTGATTATCTTCAAGGCTTAAGGAGATATAATGTGAAAGGTGATAACACAAAAGGGTACATAGGATTGCCCATGGGAAATTTGCCATGCATTTTCCATGTGATGTGAAAGGTAAACAAAAGAGCCAATATGATGAAGAGACATTGATTGGTTGAAATGTCTATATAGCATTCTTGGCCAAAGTGTTACAAACCAATTTTTGTAATTTTAATAAATTTTCAATAATGAAAATTTTCATTTTAAATTTAATAAATTTTGCTCTATTGGTTTGAAAATCACAAAACAACCATTATGGACATCGTCTAGTGAGAGTTTTCTAAGGATACCAAAAGCAAAACAAGGGGCCCCACGGTTTGAGAGGGTTAAGGTGTGGTCACAAATTTTATTTTATTTTTTAAACATTTATTCTTAGTATATTAATATATAGATGTTATATTTACAATATGTTGTAATATTTCACAATGATGATATAAAAATTATTTTAAAAAAAAGCTAATACATATATGATGATCACATTATCTATACATATTAAACTAATTATACATTATAATTTGTCACCTTGGATAATGTGTCAATTATTGTGACATAATATATGTACATAAATATATAATATTGAATAATATCCAAGGCAACTAAAATAGGGTCCAAGAACTTTGAAAGTATTGGTTTATATCTAATTCAAATATTGATGGAATGTGTTAATCATGGTTTCATAAGGCAATTAAAAATGAACAATTGTTTTCTTTAAGGAAAAGGGGGGGAGGGGGGGGGGAGAGGAGCTTAAAGGGACATTAGAATTTTGTTCTTTTGTGTGCAACTTAATAATGGTTATAACCATTGTCATAGAATTTTTTCTTGCATGGATTGTGTAAATACTAAAAAACCATTAAATTGAAGATTATGTAAGTGAATTTTTCCATGATTTGTTATAGTAGGCATATGAGATTGGGTAGTTGATTGAACAAATTGTCCTTATGCAAAGGAGTAATGTATGGATAAAAAAGGTACTAAATTAGTGAAATTTCTAGTGCCAACAACTTGTACACCTCTCTTATTTGTATTTCCAAAAAATTAATGCTTAACTTGTTTGGAATGTGCAATGTTTTGAATAGGAGGTAATAAATTAATTTATATTAGGCCATACAATATTCTTTAACATTTCTAAAAAAGATTTTTGCATTTGATAGATGGTATAATTGTGTGTGTGTGTGTGTGTGTGTGTGTGTGAGAGAGAGAGAGAGAGAGAGAGAGAGAGAGAGAGAGAGACTAAATAACCCAAGGGGGACACTATTTGCATTAAAATTTTACACTTTTTGAATCAAACAAATTATTGTTTGGGGAAATATGTGAAAAAATCAATTTTCTCACCTTATTATGATCTAATTTTCTAATATGAACATAATTAAGCCAATTTTGATATTCTATATTTATTTAAATTTGTACTTTTAATGCTTGAAGTTTTGAGGAATGATGAGGATGCAATTGAACATGGTAAGAGAATGTGGCAAGATTACTATTTTATTCAACATGTACCATATGTACTTATCATATTTCTCAACTACATAATGGGAGGTGGTAGAACAAAATACCCATATAAAATGTAATTTGGGTTCCACACTACTTTGCACTACTAGTGACAATGATTTTTTTTTTGGTGGACATAATAATTTTTTTGTAATCAATTTTGTCTTTTCAAAAGATAAAATTCTATAAATTTCACTATATATCATTTTGTTTCATTAAAAAAAAATTCATTATTGTGAACTAAAGTCTAATTCATTAAATAAGTTCACAATAAGATACAAATAGACAAAAATATTGAAAGGGTGCAAAACAAACAACAAAAAATGATTTCAAAATGAAATTTGATCTATGATGAATTATAATTTGGAATGGTTTTCGAATTGTCATAGTGATGATCACCAAAATCCCATCCTACATAAACCAGTTCCAATGAAACATTGTCATTGGAATTTTTAAAAGAATGATTCAATTATCAATGGTGTGAAGGGTTCCTTCACTTCACATTTAACTATTAGTTCATTTATTAATACTTGTCCACTTATTAATTAAATTTACTGACAACTAATAGCTAAAGTCTTTACTATGAAACACACCAACCCCATTGGGTGATTGCTTATTGGGTGTTTATTTTGGAATATTTTGAACAATCTTTTTTTTAAATCTTGAAAAATTGCTGTCATTAAAAAATAAAATAAAATCCATTTACAAATCTTATGTTGTTGGGTATTTTTCATTCATTAAATTGATTTCAAACTTTTAAAATATATATACCAATACATTGCAAATAACATTATGTAAAGGCAATTCCATTTGAAGTTCTTTTTTTCCCTAAAATGTTAAATACACAAAACCAAGCATTGGTTACACTTATTGTGGTAGATGTCAATTTGATTACACCTATACCTTATATTAATTATACTATATTTTAAAATAAACATAATCTTATTTGAAAAATTAAATTATAATTTTTACCCAACAACCAATATACGGGACCTTATGTTTTTATTCACATATCTTTTAAATCCAAAGAAAAGTACATCTCTCTTAAATAGTCAAACTTGGGAAATAATTCAACTTCCCAAGAACTACATGTAACCTCCATTTGCGAATTTGAATATCAAAATCCAGTTGAATTGTATGGGTTTTTTCAACTTCCCTAGAGTTATATGCAGCCTAAACTTTGTAAATCTAAACATCAAAATCAAAATAGGTTATATGCAATATATCCCCTCAATGTCACAAATTAGGAATTTCTCTTCATATTCACATCATTATTGCATATTTTTATTGAATAAATTTGTTATTTGAACTAAAATTTCATCATTTGTCTCCAATTTTGTTTTGATAATCTGTTATGAGTTATATTGTTGGTCCTACTTTGAAATTTCTTCACATTGTACTTTGCACAATATTGGCTTCATGGTTGTATATAGAAGGCTATCAATGGTGGGAGATACAATATGTTAATTTTGGGCTTTGAAATAGAAATTGGTGAAGGCATCTAATCCTATGGAAATGAAAAATCTTTAAGTAGCTTGTCAAATCTTTGACAATAAAGTTTCATGCAAGCTTAGAAAGAGTTTTCATGAACATTTTCTTTTCATCCATAATATGTGATAAATTGGGCTTCACACCAAAAAGAATGGGAACAAATGTTTCAACTTTTCATTATCTAATTTCAAAGATGGGTGGTTTGTTTTTGGTGCAAAAGTTTGGGCCAAAAAAAAAGAATTTTAGGCATTGGGTAACATGTAAAACAAACATTTTTGAACAATTTGAAAAACATTCATGTAATCTAGAAGATGAATTCAACTTGGTGAATTGGCATATATAGCATTGGCAACTTGAAATTGGTGATATGGAGTTGACAATTTGGCAACATGGTGATCTAGACTTGGAGACTTAGCAAGGTGGTAAAGTGGATGTGTATTTAGCCTTTTGGCAAAGTGGAAATTGCAAAATAATAAACATCAACTTGGTAAACTAAGAAAACTCAACTTTAATAAATAGTGATGCAAATGATATTCCTTAAAATATCATTGGATTAAAAGGAAGATTTTCTCATTTGAAGGGCAACCATAGTTTCATGAAAAGAGGTGGAACAAAATCGCCAAAAACTGCACTACAACACAATTGGGATATGGGTGTACAAATAAAGTCTTTTGTTGAGGTTGGTAAATATTCAAGTGTCTTTCTTTTAAGGAGTAGAAAAATCTCATTTAGTGTTTGATTCTTTCTCTATTTTGTTGAATAATTGTCTTGTCATTTTTCAATGTACTACAACACAATTGGGAAATCTTTTTTATTTTTTTCACATGAACTAATGGTCCCAAAAAACTTTAGTTGTCCAAGTCGAGTAAACCACATGAGTACTATTGGGAGATTTCCATTCAATACTAATTTTGTTTGCATCTAGATAATTTTCTTTGTAACTTGTTTTCTTACAATCTTATCATTTTTCATTGTCATGTCTAAATGTTTTTTAGATTGTTATTGAAGAATGTTCATGTTCAATTTGATAGAATTTTGAATTGGGGATCAACAGGATGGTGGGCAACTTAAATGTCATACAACATATAATTTTTTCAAAATTTTAAAAAACCTTTCATTTAACAAAGAGTGAGTAGATCAATACAAAGAATGTCAATTATCCAACAATCTATCAAGGTGGTGCATTTGATAAATGTCCCATGCCCCACCAAATTGGAAAGGGAAAATTTTCAATCTAAAGAGAAACCATAACTTCACAAAAAGAAAGTTGAATTTTTTATTTTAAAATGAAAATATGGGTGAAAGCATATTATGGTGACCCTTTTTGGTGCACTTTTGGGTTTAGTATTATAATACATACAATATAATTGTTCCAAAAGCATGGTACATTTAATTTTGGGAATCAATTTTCGTTGTTTGGGCCCTATGATATTTAGTTTTACAAAACTAATATTATGTAATATTATTTTAAAACTAATAATAAATTTCATTATCTATATTGAAAGATTTATGAATATATTTATAGTATATGTTGGTATAATATGGCCATACTCTCATTTTGACAACACTAACTTTAAGGCTTCATTAGTCATTAAAATAATAAATTTTAATGGAATTAAAAAATTGGCCCATTTAGCTATGCTTGTCACATTCTATGTGGATGTGATCTCAAAATTTCAATTTACCACACCTTTATCACATTTATGCTAAAAAACTCATTTTTTAAGATGAAAAATTTCAAATTAATCACATCGTATCCAATCATCGTTCATATTATGTGAAATGACATGGTTCAATATACCTTCAACTTTCATAAAGATTAAAAATCATTTAAATGTTTTTTGGAGTATATTTGTGTTTTTGAGTACATAGGTACATTACATTCATTTCCACAAATATACTCCAATCTCCCATTTTATAAAATGAAATGAAATAGTTTCTTTTCTAAACATTTGCCTAGGTTATATTCTAACATAATATGCAAAAATATTGTGAAAATATTTTGAAAGTTTGAGGTGGGATACACTGAAACATGCACATCCTGGAAAAATAGTACAATGTGACACCCCAAAGGGGGGCAGGGGGGGTGGGGGAAGGGCACTGTACTATGTTTTCACCCATACTAAAATTTATATGGACAAAATAAGGGTATAAGGGGTTACATACTGCACCAAGATTCAACGAACTTTGGTTTGGATATATTACCAATAATGGATAATATTTTTATTTGTCTTCATTGGGAATTTAAATCATGTTTAAATGATTGGATTTTGAAAACATTCTCCAACAAGGAATGGTTCACTATGATTGAAAGGTAGAAATGGAGAATAATGTATCAATGTCCACCCATGTAACAATCAACAATTGTTGACAAAGATTATTTTTAACAATCTCTTGAACAATGTGAACATGTTCACATGAAGCCTAATTGAAAAAAACATGTTCACATGTCAATAACATTACATGTTGAAATAAAATTGATATATAAATGAATTTTGGCCAAAGGGTAATAATGATATGATGCAATTTAACATGTAACAACTCCTCCTTATTTGGACCAAGATAAGGGAAAAAAATTCTCCAAATGTTTTTCAAGTGCAAGATACAAATTCATTCCTATATGGAATTGAAACACAAATGGACACAAAGATTACAAAATTCATTGTTCCATTCCATTCAAAATAGTTTTCAACCACCATTATCTATTTTGGTAGGGCTGGATGACATGGAACCTAAACTCATTTACCCTATGCTAGCTATGATTAACATTGTCACTAAATGGATCTTGATTAGTTAATGAAATGGTATTTTATCTAATGAATACTTACTATGTTTTCACCACCTACCATTTCTTCTTTGCATGTGTTACCTACATTTCCATTGTTAAAACCATATGCATTGATTTTTAGGTGCCATGGGTGCCTATCAACATTTTTAGAAAGACAACAATAATTTTAGATATGTTATTGCAATGCTTATTGATATATGGCATTGTTTGCATGTACCTTTTCCATGATGTGATGATGTGGATTGTATGCTACGACATTTAGTTGTTACAATGATTTTATTTGCAAAAATCTGATTTGTTCTTGGTCATGGCTGAAAATAAGTTAAAAATGAACTATTTTCATTTTGTTGATCATTTGTCAATGCCTTGTTGATAGTCATAGCAAAAGATATTCTTGGTGGAAATTGTCATTTTAAAAATGTTGTTTCCAAATATCTTGGCAATATAGCCATGCATGGGATTAAAACATGATTCTTGTGTTGTTGCTTGCAATCATTTAACATCAAGGACATGTATGACCTTGGGTCCATTCATCATCTCCTTGTCAACGGAGTAACAAATAACTTACAAAATGCATTAGTTGATTTTTTTGCCAAAAATATGGAAATGTCACCCATAATATCTTATTTTCATGGACAATATAAATTTTTTGGATAAAATGCCTTGCAATTGAACAAATTAATTTTTTAAAATTAAATAATCCTAGTTTACATTGTAAAAATTTGAATAAACAACCAGTGCAATTAATAGGTCGAAATCGTTACACATGAGGCCAAACTGGTAAATGGTTAGAAACCATTGGTACCCATTGAGAATGAAAACTTTCAATTTGACATAACATGCATTGATATATATCATGTTCTATTTGAAATTTGGTTAAGGTTTTGGGATTCCATTTGTAAGTATTGAGATATGGCATCCTTGAATATAACAACCTTCCATTACACATGAATTAAGACTTGAAAGGAATTCAAAGTTTTACATATTTTGTATTTTTTTAGGAAGTTGAAAGCTCTAAATGTTGAAATTCACTTTAATGCCTATTGCATTCATGTAAACTCTTAAAATTGTTATTATAAGATGTCATTGTTCATTAGAATGTTTTTTTAAAGATTGGGATTCATCAATTCTTGTTTTCTTTTATGAAATTTGAAGGCTTGGAAGGTTAAAACTGATTTTAATCTTATTGAAAATAATTAGTTGATCATTGTTTTTAATATTAAACTCCAAGAACATTAATCATGCCAACAATTTGAAAGCCTTATGAATTTTAAGAATGAAGGCATATTTGAATTTTCGTCTTTCTAACACCCAAAATCACTATGTTATTCACAAAGTTTTGATATGGTTGGTTAATGATGTATCATATAGTGATAAATTATAAAATAATAAAAGTTATTGCATTTCATTTGATTTTTTGAAACAAGCTTTCTTTGAGAAAAATGACATGGGTAATTAAATAGAAATGAAATTGATTTTGAATCAATTGACCTAAGTTATCAACTTGCTCAATATTTTTTGACTTTCTTTCAAATAATCATGTTGACTAATTCCTTTTCATTACAAGTTGATTTTTTAATATTGTGATTGGTTGGTGTTGTAAATGTATGTCCATATAATCTTATCTAAAAGCTTAATGTTTTTAAGTTTTAATTTAAAATCAAACTCTAAACCCTATGCTTGCCAAACCCATCCATTGGTGGTGCCTCATGAAATTAACAAACATTTTCATTCTAGATTACTTGAAAGAAACTTCCAAAGCATTTAGCTTGTAATCACTTTCAATACACATGTATGGTGATGTCGTATGCATGATGTTGGAGAAATCCATTTCTTTGTAAACTCATCAAGGGTCTAAACTAACTCCATTGTTTTCAAAACTCTTTTTTCAAGCAACAACTTTCTTTGCATTAATTTTTTTTAAAAATTAAAATTGAAAATTTTATGTCTTTGAAATTGTTCTAGTGTTCTCCATTCTAATTTTTTAATTATTCGAATATTTTAATATTTAAAGTTGTGTATTTTAATCATTTTATTCTTGTTTTTTAAAATTTCTATGCTTTGGGTTTTCAATTTTCATTAATTTGAGTTCCACTTTCATCCATAATGTGCTCATCTTGAAAACCAAACGATTTGAGAAAAAGTTTGTTTCACACCCTATTGTAATGTACTTTTCTTCATTTCTTGTTTGATGATTGATCAAGTTTGTTGCAACAAACTCGCTTGTCACAATTTTCTCTCTTCCCACATTCTTTGAACAATCTTTCACAATTGGTGATGGAACCCACCACATTGAGTTGGATGGATGCTCCTCATAGCATGGGTGTATGTGCCTATTTTTTTTCAATCCTTTTTTTTTGTCACACAATGCCATTAGATTCATTAAGTTCAATAGAGAAAACTAGCACATTAATAAATTAATCCTTTTTCAAGCTCTTTGATTGATCAATAAACAATCAAGATTTCATTGCATCATATTCAACATAAAAGATTACATTAATAATCATTTTTTAGGCTCTTTGATAAATCAAGAATTCCATTGCATTAGATTCAACAAAAAAATTTGCATCAACAATATTTTTTTAGGCTCTTTGATCAATCAATAATTCCATTGCATCATAATCACCATAAAATAGTGCATTGATAATCTTTTCCCAAGCTTTTTGACCAATCAAAAATTGCACTATATCAAATTCAATAGAAAAAATTACATTGATAATCTTTTCTCAAGCTCATTAATCAATCAAGAATTCCAATTGCATCATATTCAATAGAAAAAGAGTGCATTGACTATCCTTTTTGAAGCTCTTTGATCAATCGATGAACAATCAAAAATTCCTTTTGGATCTAATTCGACAAAAAAGATTTGCATTGATAATCATTTTTCAACATCTTTGATCAATCAAATGAACAATCGACAAATTGTTTTGAAACTGAAAATCTTTTCATCTCCTTTTGTTTTGCAATCTTTTGTACAAATTTGTGTTTCCAATATTCATGGCTGGTGTAGACGACCATCATTGGAATGGAATATGCAGAAGGTGTGATTCTTGGTGCTGATTCTCGCACCACAACCGGTAAGGGAAATGTTGTTGGTATCAAGCATGTGAAATTTCATTTTATTTTTCCTTGTTAAAAAATCAATGAACATATCAAAAATATAAGAAATTTAAATAGGCCTAGCATTGAATTCAATGATAATCAATTTGAAGTTCTACTCTTTTAGTTTGGATTTGTTTCTTAGATATGTAAATGGGTTTTGATAATTGAATTGAATTTTCACAGGATTGTATGTTGCAAATCGTGCATCGGATAAAATCACTCAACTCACTGACAATGTCTATGTTTGTCGATCAGGCTCAGTATGTAACTTTCAAAGGTCAAGCTTGGAACAAATGGGTTTCTACAAAGATTTTCTTGAACAAAAAAGAACGACTTGTTTTCAAAAATTCATGAACTTGGAGGGTTAGATAATTGAGTATGTGATGCATTTTGGTTATGGTTATGGCAGGCAGCAGATTCACAAGTGGTGTCTGATTATGTGCGCTACTTCTTGAATCAACACACGTAACATTCAACCTCTTCATTCATTTAATTTGAAAAGCTGAAGCAAATATATCCATGTGTCGTCTATATGTTTTAAGTGCACATTCTACAAAACTACTACACAAAGGACACACACATGTTGATGTAATAATACTTGTGTTTTATGTTTTGTTTTGTAGAATTCAAATCGGCACAGCTGCATCAGTGAAAACTGCAGCAACTCTTGTGAGGGAGCTTTCATATCAAAATAAGGTCTAATCCTTTAATTCCTACTTTTTATGAAAGTAATGCAGAATTGATTTGATTGATGAATGATCTCGATCTCGGGCTTACTAGTGAGATGCTTTGGGGTGACATGTCTAGTCATTTCTAGAGACAGGGTTGATCGTGGCAGGCTGGGACACACATGAAGGTGGTAGTGTCTATGGTGTTCCTTTGGGCGGAACAATGTTACGCCTCCCATTTGCCACTGGAGGTTTTTGTTTTCTTCACCCATTCTTTGATTTCATTTGCTTAGTGTTTTGGGTTTTTAACCTTGTTTTTTTTTTAATAGTTTAAGGTACATTTGAAAGAAAAAATAAATTTAACAATATCACTCAAGAAAGATTCAAAATTGGTCATAATTATTGTTGCAAATGTAGCAACTACTTTAGTTTTTTGTGATTAATTGTGAAGAATTGGCTTGTCATCATTCTATTGCAAAGCAACATAGGGGATTGTTAATATTCTTGGTATATGGACAAATTGTTACAATTGTTAATTGGTTAATCTAAAACTTGGAAGCATGTTGTGGGTTATAGGGTCTGGATGTAGTTATTTATATGGCTTTCTAGACCAAGCTTGGCAACCCAACATGAGTAGAGAAGATGCTGAGGTACAACTAACTTAAATATGTGTAGTAACAAGAATGGATTATTAAGAGCCCTAATAATAACTATGGGCAATAGGTATGAAAAAATTAAGGCATTACATATGGGAAATTCACACACATTTGTAGAAAAAAATGAAAAAAATGTGATAACATCTTGTTATGATATCTAAAACAAAAGTATCATCAAAATATTTTGATGGAATGCATTGTAGGTTATGCTACCAAGGTGGGATAATTGGGGGTAAAAAAATGCATTTGGTGCAGAAATTGGTGGTGAAAGCAATTGCCTTGGCTATTGCTCGTGATGCTGCTAGTGGTGGTGTTGTTCGAACAATAAATGTAAGTTATTTCTCTTTCTATGTTGATGTGTATGTGTGCAAATAATTTCCTATTGCAATTGATGTTCACTTACAAAGGATAGAAAGATAATGGAAAGTCAGGTAGATATTGTAACATGCAAGACCTAGGTTGACCACTTTTGGTGTAACAAGGGTAGTTTTTTTCGCAATGGGTGTATGGTTACAATTCTTACATTTTATTATATATGTTGGATTTTGTCAATAGGGACTCAATTTTAGGGTATATAGTTGGATATTTACAGAGGTTAATTGATTTCTATATGTAATGAATAAAATTATAAAAGTTATGGATTTTTTGGGGGAGGGCTATAACACTAGCCCAAAAAAAAACCATTGGACTTTTATTAAAGTTGATGGTTTCATCCTAAACTTGTTAAGGACTAGATTTTATGTAGACACTTTAATGATGCAAACATATCTGAAATTTTTTGTGTCATATCAAATGAAAATATTGAGTTACAAACTTCTATTCAAGGTAAAAACAAATGTTTTTTCAAAAGTTCATAGCATAGTGAGAATAAGGTGATTAATGTTGGGATTTTGCAAATTTTTTTTACTGAATAATCTTTAGGTGCAATATTTTTTCAATGGAAAAATATTTAAAATTCGTAATTGTGGTATACCTATGTATTGTGTCACATTATGACATAGTGTAAAAATACATTACAACATAGACTTTAGTGGATGGTTTTTCTTGTCACCTTTTGGTCCACCCAACCATGCACATGCCCTTGGTTAATGAAAATATCACCAATAGGATCAACCAAAGGGGACAGATCGCTTGAATTAATTATCTTTTGGATGATCAAAGTTTGTATTTAAAAGCTTGGGCTCCAAGCATCACAATATTGAAACTTGCATGATTGCAGGTGAATGCATATGGTGTAGAACGTAACATTTATGCCGGAGACCAGTTGCCTTTGTTCTATGATGAACTTGCTCCTTGTCCCACATTGATACATTCTTAAAGCTCTTTTTCATCATGGTATATAAAGTATGTAAGATTCCATAAGTGGATTCAAGATGGAACTTCCTTTTAAGTTCCTTTAAGTCTTTAATCACATTAGTTATGCACCCATCTTCTTTATTCACAACATCATTTTGAAAGTAGGGATTACACAAGTAAGGTAAGCAACTTTATGTAGAATGTTAATTGTGATTTTAGAATGATGGGTACATATGTGGGCATATGCACACATCCATTCTACATGTGAAGCTCTCACTACTCTCCCTTCTTATGAAGCCCCAATATCCATTTCAACATTGAGAATAAAGGTACATTTAGCATGTCCATGGGATTGCCAAGTTAAGTGAACTATTCATGTAGTTTAAGATCCATGGCACTTCAATTTATAAGAGAAGATAAGACAAATGAAAACCTCATTAGCTTCTACTACCACCCCCCATCTTGTTTGAGTTCATGCAAAGCTTCTTTTCAAATTCAAGGTCTCATTAAGGATCTTCATTACATGGCAACTTGCAGTGGAGATTAGAAATTTGTTGTCAACTTAAGAATTAGGATTTAAAACCAATGTTGGGTGAGTGCCATATTTAAAGAAACTAGCTAAATTATGTTTGTATATTTAAAATCTTGAAGGATCTTTTATTACTTGGGTCCTTGTAGCTTGAAATTTTTTACATCAAATAATAAGCTATTTTAAATATCTTGATTCTCGGTGTAACACCCAATAAAAACAATTGGTGTGATTCTTGAAATTACCTTCTTGGAAGGAAAAAATGAAATAAAAACATATATGAAAAGGAATGTTAAAAAAAAATGAACTTTTTGAATTGTAGTTGAGGTTTTCAAAATGTATTTAGCAAGTTCAATATTAAAAGTGATCATGTACACAAACTATAACCATCACATAGGTAGATGCACAATTGAGTCATTCACTTTTGCAACGAAATGGTACTTTTTCCTTGGGTACCTTTTATTCAAATGCATATGGTGATTAATATATCTTTAGATCTATTAATTGGGATTTGGACCAAAAATAACAATTTCATTATGAAAATAATTGTGTGGTTATTTATTGATAAAAAAACTCATTTGTTAGTAGTAATGGATTTTTGAAATCGAAAAATATGGATTGGTTGTTTGATTGGAACATCACAAAATGAAAAAAATTATATTGATTCACATTCCAAATTTGTTATTCGGACTCAATATATGATGTAATACAAGATGAGAAATTCATATGAGAAATTTTTTATTTGAAAACCTTAACCATTTAATAGTTAGGGACTTTTGAATGATTAAAATTTAACCATATTTTCATAAGTCCATATGAGTTGCAATTTTTGTTAGTGTTTCAATTTCTTTATCCCAAAACCATATTTTTAAAAAAATTTACACATGTCATTATTCATATGGACTTTGTGAGTTTTCCTTTTAAAACTTCTAAATTTAAAAAAAAAACATCACCTACATTAAATACAACTTTTCAAATAGATTTGGGAAGGTTTGTAGGTGATTGAACATGTATTATTCAAAAACTAGAATAGTAACATTTTTTAAAGTAACAATTGTGTACATTTGAATCATTTAAAAAAATCTTGTATGGATTTATAGGGAGTGTAATCTTTGCCAATATTGAACCACATGATCATGCATTCACCCCACAACAAACCTTTCAAGGATAAAAATTAAAAATCTTTCTAGCCTTTCAATGTGCTTGCTTATTAAATAGCTAAAATCAATAAAGAAATATGAAACCTTAGTTTTTGCAACCATAAATACATATTGATATTGCACATATTAACTTTTTAAATAGAAAGGAAACTATTGTTCTCAACTTGTATAGGTATTCCAAAGTTTTGTACCAAGTGTGTCCATTATAATTGGGGCATTATTGGATCGTGATATGAATTGATAAAGATATTAAAATTTATTAAAACAAGGTTATATTAATCTTATCAAGTTCTTATATTAAGACCGATATTAACTTATTACTAATGATATACCCATGCAACACTAGTTAGATTTAGAGTGATATTTTTGGTGCCAAATTTTGCACTTGTGAATTTAAACAAAAAAAAGGTACTTAAAAAACTTGATTGTGGCTTTTATATTACCAACATTTGTAGACCTTTTTTTCATCACATAAGGATATTTGAATTATTATTTGATCAATGCATTAATTTTTTCCCCATTTTGTCATCAATGATAACTAGTTTTGGGTCCATCTTCAAGGGAACTTGTTCATATATTCATTAATTAATGGGAATACATGCCTCCCAAGTTCAACAATTGTTTTTTGGCAATTAGTTATTTTGATCAGCACATCACAACTTGAGGCCCTTGAAATAAAAGTTTATATTGGAAAATAAAATGCCTATCTAGGTGAAAAGATGACAACTTTAGGAAAAACATATAAAATAAAAATGTGGCCCACATATATAGATGAAAGGAAGACAACTTTGGGCAAAATATATGGGACAAAAGTGTGATGCTATTGGGAACATCTTGGGGAGCACAGTGAAAATATTTGAAACTTCATGATGACCATTTGGGAACTTGATGGGAACACATTGGGAACAACATAAAACCAAAAACCTCCCACCCCACCCTCATCAAAAGAAAAAACCCTAAACATGTTGCATGCATGTGGTTGCATTCCTTCATTGGTTGAGCATAAATTATATTCCTACATTTGTTTGTCACCATTTTCAACCTAGGTTAATGGGAGGGGCATGGGAAGGAGAGTATGCAATAGATAATCAACATTTTGATTGGCCCATCAATACAAAACAAAATTGAAACTTTTGGGGCTCCCCAAAAAAAAAGTTTTTATTGGAGGATAGAATGCCTCTCCTTTGGCCCACCTTCATAGGTGAGAAAAGGGGATAACTTTGGGCAAAGCATATGGGATAAAAGTATGGTGCTCTTGGGAACATATTGGGAAACAACTTGGGAACTTGATTGGAACACATTGGGAATAAGGAAAACCAAAAGAGTCCCTCCTCCCCCACCCAATAGAAAAAAAAATTGGACTTTCCTTTGTCTATGTTGAACCTTATCATTTGTTGAATGAAGTTTTTATTTCTAAACTTGTTTGTGACCATTTTTTGCATGGGCTAATACCTTTAAATGTCAAGGATTCTAAAATTTGAAGGGAAAGCAAACCAAAATCATCAAAACCTTGTAATTTTTTTTTATAAACACACCATGGATTTGGAAAATGTACAAAGGTATTGGGGGAAAAAAAGAAAATTTAAAGGATGTCAAATTAACACAAATTATACATGTCAAAATATCTCCATTTCAATAATCAACCACTTGTAATAGTCATGGTGAGGGGTGGTGTGTCCTAAAAGGGTGGAAGTTGAGAAGTAGTTAAGTCTACTATTACCACTTGACTTAAGATGGAGGATGCTTGCATCCTTTGTAATGCAATTGAAATTTTTTGAAGAAAAAAAGTAACCAAGATAGAAAAAGGAGGGTCCTTTGGCCTTTTGAAACTCCAAATGGCATTGGCACAATTATGTAGGAACACATCAGTTTGTTTGTGCAAATAGCCAAATACTTCAATTGCTAAAAGGAAGAATCGATCAATGGGGTGTCAGTTGCAATAGTTCCTTTCTTTGGCTTGAGCTACATCGGAGGCAACAAATTCTTGAGTTGTGTAAGATCAGGGAAATAAATCCACACCCGTTGGGTCAACAATGATAACATCAACTAGGGTGTGAATGCCATCTTTGATGATCATAACATTGATAAAGGAGTTGAACATGGCTAAGGGAAGCACATATAGTTGTTCTTGTCCCATGTGAATATTAGCACCTTGTGCAATGGTAACAAAAATGTTGTGAATTGCATCATAGGTTCTTGTCTGCACATTTCCATGTGCGTAATGTAAAAGGTGGATACCCATAGGGTCGATAGGGTGTGTGCACACACATCAAAGTAGGCCTACAATTGAAGGATATGGTAATCCAAGTTGTGTTTGAAATGTCGTGGAGAAAATTGAGAGAAATAATTGAAAGGTTAAGAAAACTAATTAAACCATAAGCCAAACATTCACCCTAAGGCCAAAACATAATCAAATTTGAACACATTTGGCCTTAGGTGTCATGTTGAAGAGCATGTTGGAGATGGTACAATGGTGCAAATGTTTTGAATTAAAATCCTAAAATCAAACGATTTGTTGCTTGATGAGTTGTTCAAAAGGGGGAAAACATGTGTAGGGGTGGTAAAAATCACATGTTACTTTGAGGTGTTACTAGAAAGGGAATGTGTTGTTGTTGATTCGTGTTAAGGCTTTAAGAAGGAAGGAACATTGATCAAACATAAATCTAACAACTATGATTGAAGCTACAAAAATCCAACTCCCTAAATAGGTTGCTTGGGTGATGGTGGTTGTCAATATGAGTTCAATGCCACCAAGGATTATTGGGAGATGCTTGTTATAAGCAATTGGGTGATGTAGGTTCTTTTAAGGTGTGGTTTGGTGACATGTCAATAATGCTTTCCCTTATGCAACATGCTTAAGTTTTTGTGCTTTAAGAGATTTTTAGGTAACTTTTAAAGGTGTGATGATGTTTAAAGATGAAAAGTCCCAAATTTCACCCTAATTTAAGCTTATAAGTGGTTATTTGCCTTAGTTTTTCGGAGAAATTTAATGATCTTTTATCAGAAAAAAAAAAGTTGGAGGTGTATACGTAATCCTGTAAAATAAATAAAACTTACCAACATTTTGAAAAGTGAAACAAGATTTTTTCACAACATGATTTAAGCTTATAGTTCAACAAGCTTTACAACGCATATTAACATATTTATTTCATGCAAGGTTTTCCATTATCTCTTTCACAACACACAATTGAAAATGAAGGGCTACCATCAACCATACCCTTCAAAATGAAGGATTTGATTGAAATTTGCCCTTAAAAAGGCGGGGTTTGGGGGGTGGGGGGGGGGGTTTATCAAATTAATTTTGTTTCCACATTTTCAAGTCCAAGTTTTTTATTTTTATTTTTTTCTGGAAAGGTGCTTTTGTATGTGCCCTTTGGACTACATGATTATTCATTATTGCCCTTCTTTTTGATAGATTAGTAATTTTGTTTTCCATGAGTTAAAAGGGCCTTTTAAAAGACACCAAGGGTTCAATTTTAAAAGTCAAGTAATACCCTAAATGGCAAGCTTACTTCCTTTACTCCACAAAATGGGAGGAGGAAGATTCTATTGTGCAGAATACTAATTGAAAGAATGGACATAATTCTCCCCTTGTCATTTATTCACCTTGCCTTCCAAGGCAAGGATATTGTGTTTCGATTCATTATAGATTATAGTAGCTTAAGGGATGTTGGTCCCTAGGTAATAGGTCTAATTTTTATGCAAGGATTTTGGAAAGATGATATTTTGGCTTGTGTTGAAACTTGAGATTAGTTATAGAGTCATAATATCTTGAAGGATTTTGGTTTCTTTTAGAGGATTTTTGAAAGATTATATTTTTGCATGGTGAAATATTTGAGTTTTCATAATTCTTAATTTTGCATTAAGATACTTTTAAATGTAAATGGCAAGGCCACAATGTGACACACCCCTCTTGTTTTTATGTACAATCAGGTAGCTCCTTCCTATATACTTTGCACACAAAGGGTGTGGAGCTACCAAAAGTTAGTTGTTTTCTATCCACACATGAAGTTCACAACTGCCCACTTAAAAAAGTAAATCTTTGGGTTTCTGAAAAGCTGAAAACTCCACAAGTTCAGCACTTGCTCTTTTAGCATCACTCCTCTCTCTCTCTCTCTCTCTCT
>Ga0116231_10003261_pt1 | contig 33819 bp, 32 predicted proteins | sample S1TSphgellanicum_2_FD_89695 | JGI IMG/M metagenome (GOLD analysis project Ga0116231, IMG submission 89695) | Host-associated microbial communities from peat moss isolated from Minnesota, USA - S1T2_Fd - Sphagnum magellanicum MG | ecosystem: Host-associated > Plants > Peat moss > Unclassified... | reverse complement strand
GTTCTTACCATTCGTTCTCACGGTTCTCAAAAAATCAATGAACTAAAATATGGAACCGGCGGTTCTTTATATTTTTCCAATTTCCCATAGTCATGACTTTCTGAAATGGCAGAATGTCGTTGAACTTTAGGGTTTCAGGGGTCGTCATCAGGGGTCATCGTTGCTTCAATGTCGTGTTGTGCCTTGCATGCACAGGTTACCACTAGTTGCTATTAATTGATTTAAAATGGCAGAAGCTTGCATTTTTTGGAGTGTAATTGAAATTCATTGTTTGATAAAGGTTGTTACAACTAAAAGGGAAAGGCCTTTTGGGCCTCTCATTCCATGTTGTTGTTTACACATACATGTAAGAAATCATTAATTTATCCATGCAAACAACTAAAAAAATTCATTATTTACATTATGGAATAGACATTGTTAAAAACCATTATCCCTTCATAGAACCATAACTAAATTATGGAACAAACCTTGGTAGAACTCAATACTGCCTTGTGGAATAACATCTCAACCTACTAGGTCAAACAAGTCTTGAGATGATTGTAGTGCCCATTTTATGGTACATAAGCTTTTCAACCTGCAAGGGTATTGGACTTTTTAATTTTTATGGTGGGGCAACATGATTGTCCAATCCTCTTCCAAGGGTCCACCGTAATTATCCAAATGGTTTTTGGGTGTTTAATTGATTTGGTGATGTTTGTATCATGTATGATGGTTTGGCCTCTTCATGAACCTATTTAACATGGCTTATTCATGAACCTACAACCATGCATAATGCACATGTATAGTCATGGTCATGAATTTTAACTATTTCAATTCTACTTATTAGATGTTTTTAAATTACATAAAATTTTCACCCACAAGCTTGTTAAATCCCACCTTAAGTCAAGTTATGTAATGATTGAAATGTTTTTAATAACATATGCCACAAGAAAAAACCTAACCATTGGATTTTTTAGGGGTGAAATGTGAAATGGAATTTGCACGATTTATTTTTGTGAAGATGGAACACCAAAGTGGAATTTAATTTGAATGGAACTTTTGATTATGATGTTATTAATTACAATTAAATAATGTTGATTCTATCATGGAAAACTCAATATGATGAATCAATTATCAAACATATAATATGTAACATCTTTCCACTTTGCTAAATTATCATTAAATTATTTCAATGATAGAAAGAAGATCCATCATGTTTGGAAAGCCACCTTCCTAACTTGGTGTGCTTCTTAATCAAGGCTTTAGGTTTCCTTGCTTATAGAAGGCAAATCAAACAAATAATTCATGCACAAATATGAGTGTAACAATTGAACCAACAAACAACACATCATTGATTAAACCCACCTCTTTGTTTAAAGGTAAAATCATTTAAGATTCTTTATCAATCAATTCTAACAAAACATTAAAGCCAAAATTCAAGAATACATAATTATTGTTTTCACCATCCAAACAAGATTATGTATTTACTTTTCCAAGGATTGCAAGTTTCTAATATTATATACATAATTGGTTTTGCCCCAAGCCATGCATATCACACATGTTATTTGAAAGTTAAAATAGGTTGTCAAAAGAAGGGCAAGTTGAAAGAATTGTTGTCACACCAAAAGGCACCAAAGAAAAATGCCTTTCATCACATACTTGGAGCCAACCCTTGTTCCAATTAACCATTCCTAAATCTAATGTTTAGGTAAAAATAAAGTTAGGTGATTCAATTTTGATGTTTTGGAAACCCTAAATCTTACACTAACTAAAATTCTTGTAGTCATAATAATTCATATAATTATCCCCTATGTTTTTATCAAAAGTATTAATCGACCACCCTCCATATAGCACTAAGCATCTGATTGGTTCAAAAATCCATCTGAAAGTTTGAATATTTCAATGTGAAATGCATTATCAATGATAAAAAGAATGAAATTTATGGCATTTTTTTAAAAACAAAATTTCTTGTATTAGGAAAGTTTCAATGCATATTATTTTTACAATCCTTATATTTTGATGGTCATCTGTTTTGCAATTTGTATTTTAACATTACTATGACATAATTTTTGAACCCATGTTTTTCATTATATTTATTTGAAAAATGTAATGTCATCTTTTCAAAAGTCCATTGTGAATAATCCATTGTCAATTTGACATGAAAATTATGGATTCACAATGGACTATTCATGACATTTGATTATTCATTCATAATGGATTACGCATATCATTGTTCAAACTAATAGTTTTTTTTGTTAGTAGGTAGGGTAGTTGTCATAAATGACACATCTCCATTCATGATGGTGCATTGAAAGTTAGGATGTGTAAGCAACCTTTTTTTCCCTCTCCTTGTGAGAACTTTCTTTTCTTAAAGATTATGTATGCCTTCTCATGAGTTCTCATTCCATTTCTCTTCTATCTTTTAAATCTTGTGTGCCTTCTCACAAAATTTCATTTGATTTCTCTCCTACAATTTTGGGAATTTTTTTCTTAGAGCTCTCACAACTTTCTGTGTTGTTATTTTATGCAATTGCAGCACATTGCAATGTACCAAATTTTCTTTTCCTTGTGTGTTGTGGTGTAATGCAAGGTAGTAATGTTTTTTTTGCTCGTGCGTTGTTGTGCAATTCTTCCTTCTTCTTTCATAATGCAATGTGGTGCAAACAATTTTGCTTCTTCTCAAGCAATGTAGTGTGGTATAAGACACTTTTTAAAAAAATTCTTCGATGTAGTATAGAACAACTCTTCTACTTGTGCACAATGTAGTGCGATGCGATCATTGAACATTCTCCTTTCTTCTTCTCTTGCAGTCTAGTGTGATTTCTAATTTGTTTGTTTGTTGTGCAATTTATATTTATTCTTGTTGACGCCATGAAAGTAGTGAAGTTGTTAATGTTGATTCAATTTGCGCATCTTTTTTCAGAAATGTAGGAACAACCAAACCTATTTTTTGCAGTAGATAATCATCCTATGTTGGAGTTAATGGGAGGCCTCTTGGAATCTAAAAAAATATTGTTTAAGGCTTTAAAAATGCAATTGTTTTACATCATTATTGGTTGTCATGAATTTTGAATTGTCAATGAACAAGGAGCTTGGGGATTGGGTCAAGGCCATAAATACCACATAGTATTCACATTTTTTCATGACACAATGTGACAACGAAAGACAGTTGGAATACTTTTAAACAATTAAAAAAAATTTATTGTAGTTGATGAAAAATTTAAACTGAGATCTTTGATTAAAAAAAAACACAAGGATGCACAAATCTATTATGTCTATTGGCATTAAAATGGCTTGTTCATTGTACAAATTGTCTAAATGCTTACAATGTAACAAGATGTTTACAATTGGGAAATTGTTGGTGAACATGGTTCTCCATGGATTTGTTTATGTTGTCAAAGTGGTTTTTAGAAACCAAACTCAATGCCATACATGGAAGATTTTTCTTTTGTCATGGTTGGCTTTAATGATTTTGATGAATTTATTTCAGTTCATGGTGTAATTGATTACACACAAATTCACATTCAAAACCCAAGGGCATATACATAATTAATTATTTTTCCTACAAGTCCAAAACACATATTAGTATGCAACTCCAAGTTGTGGTTGACCATTATAGGTGCTTTTAAGGTGTATTTGTAGGGATGCCATGTTTTAGGAAGGATTTTCAAATTCTAAAGTTGTTGAACTTTTACTAGAAGGTAATGTATGATGGTTTGTTTAACTCTAAGATGGATCTCAAGATGGTATTCACCCATACATCTTAAAGGGGATAAAGGATATCCACTTCTTTTTAACTTATGATCCCTCACAACCGATTGCAAATCTAAAACATTTTTCAATATACACCTTTCCAAGGGGAGGAGATTTATGGAAAATGCATTTGGGATTCTAAAACCATTTAGAGAATGTTGCTAAAAAGTAATCTTCATATTCATTTCCTTTCTAATGTTGTAACATGTTGTACACTAGACAATTTGATTTTAAGTGGAAGGGATGTGGATGCGAATGTGAATGTTTTGATTGGAGCAAGAAAATAAGTAGTTTTTCAAGGTGCAAGGAGATGTTAGAACATGACATATGCAAGATCAAATGAGGTAAAACCTACATTAGAAGGAAATGAACTTTTTAGATCAAATTGGAGGATTGCTCTTGAAGCATTTTTGGGAAACATGTGAGTGTGTAGAAAATGAACAACATGTTCAATTGAAGGTTTGAATTAAGTTCCAAGCAAGTTCAATGTTCAATTGTATTTGGACTCAAAAAATGATTTGTTCCTCATTTGAATTGTTGCATTGCTCCACACTTGAATTCTTGAATTTTCCTTGACTTGCTTGCTATTTTTCAAGTGTGGACCATGATTATTTAGTAGTGGTTCAACATCAGATAAAAATTCAAAAAGAATGATTAGTGAAAACATATGTGTGTGATCTTTAATGAATGGATGGCACAAGTAATACTAAGGTTTGATAAGATGTTCACCATGTTTTTATTCATTTTATGATTTTTCTTATCCTTATCCTTCAAGTATTTTAGATGTTGCTTGAATGTTTTTTCATGTGATTATGCTTTGTCCTTTTAAATGTCTAATTGAACAACATTGATATAATTCATTGCATCAATAAGTACCTTGTTGTTTTTGTTAATGGCTTGAATGATTAGCATGAAAATAGATGATTTCTTCTTCTTTATTCTTGTGCTCTTGAGAGTTGTTATTGAAACTCCAATTGTTGGCTACTTCATACCTTTCATAGGAGTTGTTCAATTGAATGGAACATATGGACAAGATTAATAATTTGAGGACCAAAAGGATGGCTAGCTCCAAAGAATTGTGAATAAGCAATATTAATCTGGATTGATTCCCTAGTTTTGTTCTTAATTGAATTGTTGTCCAAGCTTTTTGCTTTCTTTAAGAATGAAATCCTCTCTATACAAGTCTTGCATGAAAGAACGATTGGACTATCTAGGGAAGTGTTTTTCTTGTTCTTCTTTCAACTATGCATAAACATCATCTCAAGTGTGCATGTGTAAATCCCACGCATGCAATGGAACATTGATGTGTCTTTCCCATGGGAAAACTTCAATTAAATCATAACATTCTTCATTGAATTACCTTGGCAAATGAAACTTGTCTCTCTATTTTATAATTGAACCCCAATAAGAGGTGTTATGCTTTGTGGTAGTTGGAGATATTTTCAAAGTTTCCATTGATGGAATTTCTCTTGTCTTTACACATTTTGTTGTTGCATGGAGACTTTGATTTTGCTCTGAACATGGTGCCAAGCTTTAGTATTCTGATTTTGGATGAAGTTGTGAATGATGACATTTCTATGTACAAAAAGGTGAACTAGGAGGAAGGGACACAACATGCATCACATCTATCAACATTACTACTTGGTTTGAATTCACTTCATTTATACCCACATTGGGTGCTAGTCATGGAAACCATAACATTGATGCTCGTATGTATTAGTACATCACATAGGTTGTCTTATGATATTGAGTTCATTTACTTTTGGTGAGAAGTGTAGTTTGGAGGTTGTCCATATCCACACCAAAAATATTAAATTGTCTAAAACTTAATTCAATTCATTTCGAGCGTTGAATATCATGATAATAGAGATGGATGGGACTAATGCAAATAATTTTTTTTTCATCATTGGGGCTACTAATGTAGTTGGGTGATTTATTTATCACCACATCATATAAGATGGTCATCTTCATCAACTAGTGGATATAATTTTGGGTTTACATTATCTTAGTCTAATTTTGTAGATGCTTGAAACTTACTTGTATTACTAAATGTCATGATTGGAAGGCATGTTGATGTTTACCATTGGCTTCATTTTAGGGATGTGAAGTTGCTATGAAATCCATGGATCTTAAATGCATATGGACCAAATAGTTCTCACAACATCTAGTTGTGTTACATAAGGAATGTTGATCTCAATGGTACTCTAGTTAGTTTAACAAGTTGTGTAATAACTTCAACTATCGGTTCAACAACGTTGGTGGGAACAATAGGTACTGCAAGTTTTATTTTTTTCCTATTGTGACAAGTTTCTATGGCATGACCAATTTTACCATAGTTTGAATAGGTAAACTGTTGTTTAACAATAGTATAAGTGACTATAGGTTGTGCAATTGGTTTAGACTTTAGTTGAGTTATCAAAGTGTTGTAATTTGCTATGACTAGTCCATTTTCTTCATAGATCAATGTAGCTTCCTTATATGTTTGATAACGGTATCTTTTTCCATACTTATTGTTGCTAGTTTAAGATATGGTTGCAAACTTGCTTTGAAAATAGTAGTAAGGAAAACATCAATAGCGCGTTTTCTATTTGCAAACAATTAGCAAGTTTTAACAAACATTCATAATATACTTCTACCCATTCACCAACTTGTTATTGGAGGTTTTTCAATTACATATAGATTTTTTTGTTATTTTTCATAGATCAGAAACATTTGCAAAACGTTTGTTCCAACTACTCAAAAATGCAATTAAAATGATTCCGTACAAAGTTTTTGCCCCATTCTAAGGTGTTGTCTTGTAAAGTGAAACCAAACAGGTTGATGATATCAGTTTCCATAGTCTCCCCATTAGCTCTAATTATTTTTAAAAAAACTCTAATGTGAGCATTAGGATTAGTATCCTTCATGTATGTTGGATATTGAAGTTTTTGATATGGTAGTTTACTGATTGGTTTAAATAAAAATAGAACCGGTGGATAGGTACCATGGTGGCATGAATATTTTTGGATCAAGTGTTGGCCATCTGTAAAATCCAACATGTGGATTAGGTGGTGGTCCTTCAAGTGGGTTTTGATCAAGTGATCCTCCTCCTCCTGGTGATCTTCCATTAGGCAAACCTCCAAGTGGTTTTCCACCCGATTGTGGATGTGAATTAATCCTTCTTGGTTGTTGGAATAAACATCATTACCATGGACAATAGTCCATTGGCAACATGTATGTTAATGAGTAGAGTTCCTACCGTTGTATATTGAACAAATACACCTTTAGGAATTAAAATTAGTTGTTTTAAACCAAAAGTTGGTATTCTGATAGGATATTGAGTTTGCTTTAATGGCTCAACAAGTAGCATTGGTTTTGTTTAGGTATTACTAACTGCATATCTCTCCTTTCTTCCAGAAATCAACGAATTAGGTCCTTTGATTCCAAAATAATACATAGAGTACATGTTAGGATCCATGGTTACAACGGGTGGAACTATATTATACCACATTGGATATGGTGGATATGGTACACCTCTGGTTGTCTTGCTGGGTTTAGGTGTTGACTAACTGGTGTTTGGTGAGTAGCCAAACCTGATTATGATTGAATTTGTGACACGGGTACACCAACCTATAACGCTAGTGTGTTCATTCTAATAGGTGGTAGAGAAGTTATAAGTTCTTCTCTCATTAATTACTTCAATTTATCATCCACAAAAGGACAATTCTTGAATTCATGTCTAACCTGATGACAAATGCACATGCTAATGCAATTTGAACAATGGGTTATGAGTTTGTAATCGCTATACTTTGTTGGATGGGTGGTCGTTCAACAATTCTCATAATAGATACACTCGACCAAACACCTTGAATGATAGGTTGTGTTTGTTGGAGAACATGTACTACAACCACATTCACCAATTCTACATGTTGTTGAAAACTAAATCAGTGTGAAGGTTTTTGTTCCAAGTTGCATAATTGTGCCAACCAATATATTGCAGTTGGATTCAAAATAGGAACTAGTTTAGATGTGTAGTACCCAACAACTAATGTTAATATGGATGTTACAATAGCTTTGGGAATGTAGTAACTGGGTGTTGCAATTGCCACCTTTGTGTTGTAGAGGTTATGTCATTAGCATGTCGAACATGTGCGATGTTTTTGTCCACCCAATTGTGTGTTCAACTTACATTGTTGGGACAACTATTGGGGTGTAAAAAATCAATCGGTTGAAAATACTTGTGGTTCCCTTCTTTTTCCTTGCTTTGTTGGTATTTGATGACTTGAGGTAAATCTGTCATAATTGGTTGTTGAAATTCATTATTAGGATCATTAACTAATTGAATTCCCTCAACTTGAGAGCATAATTGTTCTTGTGACTAAATCACTTCATGAATGGGTCATTGTGGTACTTTTAATTCTAATTACCTTCTTAAAGCCCCTTATGACTACTTTTTGACATTGTTTATATTAATCTAAAAAATTGTTAATTCAAGTTCTTTTGACAAATAGGTTGCTACAAAAAAAAAAAATCATCAAAGCACAAAAAAACTCTTAAAAAATTATTACAAATCCAAATTTAAAAAGTTTCAAACAAAAAAATTGCTAAAAACCAGAAAGTGTAATTTTGATTGTTTATAATTTTGTTCCATTGTGTGGTCACCAAATGTTAAAAGTTTTTTCTATTTTTTCAAATTATGAATTTATTTTATTTTAGATTTTTAATTTCGGTTTTAGATAACATCAAAAGGTGAGTTGCTTCATATTTGTATTTTGTGAAGATTAAAAACACAAAGACATAGATGCTTGCTCATAAATGCAAAGATAGAACTAAAATCAATCTTCTAAATCAATTTGAAAATAAAACTCAAAGTTCAAAAGTGAACTTGTTCATAAACCAAAAGTAAAAACAAAGAAGTGATCTCCAAAATTTAAGAAGTAAGAAAAAAGCCAAAAGTTCAAAAGTTTTTCATCATCCTCCAATCTTCCTATTTATACCAAACATAACATTGTTTTAAGTTAAACAATTACTAGCTAGTATATCAGTTAGAAAACTCAAACTTAAACTACATCAACTATTGGCCACATGTTTAAAAAATGTTACTATAATCGGTTACCAATTCACATACTCTATCGGTTACCTTAACATTTGTCATGGGTAACTTAACAGATTGGTCAACTTAAGGACCCATTATCCAATAATAATTGAACTAAGTTTCAAGATAATATTGCTTCACCGATTACTAATTGGTAACAATTAGTTACTATGTACAAACTAAAAAATTGGGTTAACAATGAATTATAAATGGTGATAATGATAATTGCATCAATGGATTTTTTATTTTTTATCAAATTTGTGGTGTTATTCAAGATCATCCACAAGAATATTTAACCACATTATTTTTGTTATAGACCATATATATGGAGGTATAAATTTGTTAAAATACTTTTATATTTTGGCTACAAGTCCTAGAACCCATTATAAAATTATATCATAAAAAAAAAATGGAATTTTTTAATTTTTTTATTAAAATATCCTTTGGTGATGTTAATGGCCCCTTTTATGTTTGCAAAATGGTGGAAATTCACCACTAGAAAAAGAAAAGAAACAAGTTACATCATTAAATTTATTTGAGTGTTTTCAAAAAAATGGATAAGTTTATAGTGATTTCAAATATTGAGTTAATTTTTTTTCAAATAAATTTGATGTTGGAATTTTTTGTGTGTTTAAGGTTGGAATTATTAAAATTATTTGAAAAAAAAATTCATTCAAAGTAACATTTTTTGTTCAAAATTTTTATCTCAAAATTTTTGCAATGTTTTTGTTGTTTACATTTTCCTTCGAATTTCACTTTTTTCCATTTTTTTTAAAACAAGAATTGCCAAGTTAAGAAAATTTGAAACCAAAAAAAAGATGTTGGTTGGGGGGAGGGGGTTTAATCCAACTATTTAATGCCAAAATTTCACCAAATTATGTTATTTTTACTTCTAAAAAGGAAAGGAGAATAAAATATATTCTTACACAAAAATAATAATATTTAATGATTTTTTTCAAGTTGTGTAGTTAGTCATTTGTATAAGTGTATGATTCATATTGATAAAAAAATATGGTATTGAGAATTAAATGACTATATTGACTACTTAATTTTTAAAAAAAATTGGTGGCCAATTTTTGCCAATTTTAAAAGGGCAACAACATCAACAAAGGATTTTTTGAAAGAAAAAAACCAAATTATGTCAAATTAAAATTTTATATCATCAATGTTTTATAATAAACTATAGGAACTAACCATAATATTGAAGGATTTAAACAAGTTTCCAACTCCATAACTTTTTTATAACCAAATATGGTAAAATTGTTTTTATGGATGATTACCATTTTAGCAACATCGCAAAAATCATGAAAATCTTTGTACGTAATCATATTTGGAAAAATAAAAAAATATTTTTTAAAAAAAATGAACATATTTTACACAATGGAAATAACATTGTTAAAAACTCAATGAATGCATTTTAAAATTCACATTGAATTCATAGATATTGTGGGTCAATTAAAAAGTTTTGTAAATTTATTCATGACGTGTTATTTTAAGATTTCTTTTAAATTTTTTACATTTAGAATTTATAAAATTAATTTTTAAATAAATTATTTAATAAACTTTAAGATCATGTTTTCATTTGTAGCATTGAATAAAATTTCAAAAAAAAAACATATGTTCAAGTTTGAATTTCCTAAACAATTCCATGCCAAACATAATAAATTTAAACTTTTTCTTCTTTGTTAGTAAAGTCTTGCAATGGTTTGGTGGTTAAAGCCTTGGTGTGCCTCCATGAGGTCTAAGGTTGAAACCTTGATGAATGGGTGGATCATTATATGTCATATAAATGCAATATACAAACATGTGCATCATGGTGAATGACAAAATTTGTTTTTGACAAAATTAAAAATTTTAATAAAAAAATTCACGGCATGTAATTTTGTCATAACATGGTATGAAAATTTAGAATCCATGATTCCATGATCCGGGAAAAAAAAACAAAAAAAATGGAAAAAATGGAAAAAATGGAAAAAAATTGTATGATGATGTGACATTTTATTCTACTCATACTAACTTGGGGCCTCATATATCCATGTCATAATTTTAAAATTAAAAATTGTCTAATGCAACATGTGACTATGCAAAATGATGAAAAATATTTCACTAAAAATGTCCTAATCAACTAGTCCTTTTTGACTAAAATCATACAAGTTGCATATTAGTCAATTTTGTCCCATTTCATTAAAAACCTAATGAATTTGGTAATGGGAAAAGACAAGATTTCTTCTTGTGGTGATTAAGGGCCTCTACCATCTTGTGAAGATCCCTTGATCGGTTTGTTGTTCATTTGAACGTAGTTCATCATTATCTGGACCATGTCTTGTATTTCTTCCCATGAAATAATCCTTATCCATTGATTGTTGGACAAGTGTTCGAATGAGTTAGTTAGTTGTTATATCATAAAAATCAATAGATTTTTTGTCAAATTATATATATTGACCATGCATGGTGCACATTTTTTGCCAAATTACAAGTTAGCATGTTGGCATCATTCGACAAGTCCATGGTTTGCAAAAAGAGAAATTACAAGTTATATCCATACACTATAAAGAAGAAATTGACATGGGAGATGAAAAATATTGGATAAAAAACTATGTGATGAAGGAATTAAAAAAGAAGGAAGTGGAACTCATTGTTTTGACATATTCCCCCCATTGACGATAATGAAAATGCCAAAATGCAAGCCAATTATCTAGTTCATGAATGTTCTCTTCAAACACAACACCAAATGATAACCACCAAACATGAATTGTTTGGTACTTTGCTTTTGTAGAAGTTAATGTTGTGGCATTCTTGTAATCATGACATATCTATATGTGGTGAACATGACATTTAGGATAGATTAATTTCTTTGTATGTCGATCAAGAGATTGGGCCCAATGATAAAGACTTGTCCACTTTTGAGTCTCCAGTAGAAGCTTTGGGTCACCACTTCCAAAAAGGTTATGATTATGCCAAATTTGGCTTGAATACAAATCGCCATGAATCCCTTGAAATTAACATTTTACACCATGTTTTTTCATGACCAAGTGCATTCCACATTAGCATTTGTGAATCCACATCCTTAAATTACATGTCACAAATTAAAATGGTCAAAATTTGACAATAAAAAGGATCATAGACATGGCAACCCATGGTTGTCTAATGTTGTAAACATTTGTAATGGTCGAACATCAACCACGCTCCTTCCAAATCCCTTGTTGGATGCATACACTTCACAATGTCAACACCACTAGTAGGACCCATCTTGAACAAGAAGCTCTCAAGACTAGTTTGCTCTAGATTTGATCAATGGAACTTTTGGCACCATTACCAAGCTTAAGATTGTTCGCTTGGTTTTGAATGTTTAGAGAGCTCAGAAGGGAGAACTCTTCCAATAATAAATCAAAATCATCCCCTTGCAACTTGGGTTGTGATCCATCACCAAGCCTAATAAGTTTAGGCCCGAGAAATACCTTACTAACTGACATGGCAATGGCCAAAGGGGTGGCAGTCTATGTTTTCTCATATTCTTGCCTTATTAGATCATGTGCCATATCCTTATTCTCTCTTGAAGGGCCTATAACAATTGGATGTTCGTGGGTCCTAAGATGGTTGTAACCTCATGTCATGGTTTTGGAACGGTGCAAGACATAGTACATTTTAGCAAAACACCTTGCAATGCAAATCGGTGCAAACTTATAGTGTTTGCAAACAAAGGTTTAATGGCAACATGTTGTTCTATGGATTTTCTATAACTCCTTCCCAATTAATTTCATCGCAAACATTGTTCTCAATGTAATAATCACATTTCAAGTTTTGGTAAGACACATGGCCAACACATGATAACCGTCTAAACATCAAACCATCACCATTTTTTGATGTTTGTAGTCTTTACTTTACACCTTGAAGGTGAATGTCATGTTTCTTATCCATGCCTTGCATTAGACCTACTAAGCCATCGGAATGTTGTGTTGATTAATGGTAATTCAAACATGACATTTCCTCAAACTTGGAAGGTAGATATTGCATTGTCATCTTGGAGATGACATCATAGTTCAGATGTTGCAATTCACTTTTAAGAACATTTGCAAATGCCAATTACTTTAAACATTCAACAACATTTGAATTTTTTTTAATGTTAGTGTTAAACATTTATAAAGGAGTTTGATGTGACACTGATAATATCAAATCAAGATTTGAAACCTTTTATACATCTTCATTTGTAAAATCACTCAATTCAAGGATCACTGGTTTTATTTTGACATTGGCAAATTTTGATGCATCCAATTGGGGCTAAGGATCCCTTTCTTCTCCAATACTTGGTACCTTCCTAGTGAAAGATACTCTCTTCTTGTAGAGTTCTCAATGGGATCTTGCAAAATGGCTCATATTACTTCCTCGATATAATTCAAAACTATTTTTTCAAGGAGAATGGGGCTAATATGAAGTTTGAACTTGGTTGAAAGGGTCAAGTCATGGACAATAACTAATGTATCTTTCACACATAAAACCCATTTGGAACTAACCCATTTTTAAGGAGGATTTCAACATCCATGGAGTTTAGTCACATGGAGAAGAAAAAATTATGAAAGTGTGAGATTGATGGAAAAAGTATTGAGCAACAAAAACAAAATAAAATGTGAACATTGATCTACACACAAAAAAAGAAGTACACAACATTGACCCCACACGTAAAAGAAATTTGCAAAACACTTATCCACACATAAAAAGAAATCTACAAAACATTCATCCACCCGCCATGAATTGATCCACACATGAATGCATCTATTGGATACATATAACACCACTAGAATTAGGTGATGGAAAAAAAATCATAAATTGAAACCCTTTCTTTGAACATAATTAATGAACAACTTTTTTTGAATTAATGAAGGTTTAAACTATAAAAAGGTGTACTAAGAAACCATTTTGATGTTAAAGATCTAGAATTATGAGTTTTGGAACTTAGGTTGTTGAAAAAAAATGCCAAAAAGTGGATTCTAGAAGAAAAATTCAAGACGTTAGGATTGTGGCCATGCTTAATTGATAAACAAACAAGATTCGTGATTTGCACATTAATGTGAAAGGAAGCAGAAGCTCTAGATTTCATTTGAGAGGTTGTTATATTTTTATAGTTTTAACAAATTAATGATTTCAAACCTTAATCCAATAATGTATCTATGAATATTAAGACCAAAATTCCACCAAAAATTTACAGCTATCCTTTTGACAATGTGTAAATATCTTTTGTATTATTGAATGAACTAAAAGTCCTATATATCGACCCGTTAAAAAATATTAGTTTCAAATGGGTCATTGGCATTTCTGCGGTAATATAAAACAAAATTTCAAATTTTTGTTTCATAGGTATTACAAAGTGGTATTTTTTTTTTGTAAATTTGTGCCCATGCATAATTAATGGGTGGTTTCAATTTGTGAAATAATTTTGGCCACTAAATCCTTTTTTCTTTTTCTTTTTTTCGATTGTGTATATGTTGTATAATCATGAACCATTATGATTATAATGACAAAAATGCAAAAATGCAAAAAAAATCCATATAGGATTAGATTTCAGATGTGGGTTGTATTTTGTTATAAACTGCACATATATCAGATAGCCATGGATCATGAAGGTTGCTAAACAAAAAAAAAAGAAATGAAGTAAAAATAATAATTTCAGATTTGGGTTGAATTTTGTTTTATATTGTACACATATTACATAAGCATAAGGACCATTATAATTTTAAAGACAAGAATGCCAAAGTGGATGAAATGAAATGAAAAATCAAATTTCAGATTTGGGTTGCATTTTGCTTTATATTGTACACATATTATGTAGGCATAATCACCATTATGATTTTAAAAACAAGAATGCCAAAATGGATGAAATGAAGTAAAAAATCAGATTTCAGATTTAGGTTGAATTTCCCTTTACATTGTAAATATATTATGTAGGCAAAAGGACCATAATTATTTTAATGACAAGAATGTTGCAATGGATGAAATGAAATGAAAAATCAAATTTCAAATTTGGGTTGAATTTTGCTTTATATTGTAGACATATCATGTAGGCATAAGGACCATTATAATTTTAAAAACAAGAATGCCAGAATGGAAGTATTTTTATTTGCAAAACTAGATTAAGAAGTTCCTTAGCCTTGGCCTTAACCTTTGCCCTTTGCCCCCCTTTGCCCCCAACCTACATGCCTTAGGATTTTCTTAAGATGGGTTTGAACTCATAACCTCTTTGGGGGGAAGAGGAAGAAGCTAACTCCTCAACCATTTTATCGTAAGTGTAACAATAAAATCCACTTTGCTTTTTATTGATTTTTTCCCCCTCCCATTTTCTAGCCCTAACCCTCATTCAAGTTGTAAACCACTACATCCAACCCCCTCTTCCCAAATTCTTGTTGCCTCACTTCCTTCACAATTTTTTACCTACTTGAGATTGTTGTGGAGCTTTGGATACCCCAAGGAAATGACAAAATCACTGACAAGCATTGTATTTTGCAACTCTAAAACAACCGAGAACATCAAAGATGGCTTTGAAAAGTGGTTTGGCCATGTAGAAACAAAAGCTATTGGAACAAAAAAAAATCTTCTTCTTTCTTTCCAAATGTCTTTTCAACTATGATTTCACAAGTGAAACTAGTTTTATGAGTTTCATTATATTTGAAAGTTCTATGGATAGGTTAATGGTTTTGCTTGTGAAACCATATTTGGAGGTTATGTGGATCTAATGTTTATTTGCGAAACTAGTTTTGTGGACCTAATGTCTTGCTTACAAAATTGAATTCGAAAGTTCTATGGATCTAGTGTTTCGCTTGCAAAATTAAATCCCATAGTGGTTTCACAAGTGAAACTAGATCTAATAGTTTTGCAAATATGGTGGTTTTGCTTACAAAACTTACAAAACTATATTGTGTAGTTTCACATATCATGTGCAAAATTGGATTTGGTTTACTTTTCATAATTTTCTTAAAGTGTCATTTTGAAGACATTATCTAATTTCGCAAGTGAAACTTCATTTGATTTGTTTCTTTTGGCTTTCCATTTTATTTGTGGTTCATATTTCATCACTTGCAAAATTATATATGATCTAGTTTTTTCCTCACATTTGCAAAACATAGGATGTGACTCCTCAATTCTAGTTTTGTTTGTTTCATTTTTGTAGGATATTAAACAATCGCCACCCCATATAAACATTCCTCTAGACCCTATTTAAGAAGAAGGTGGTTTTGGAATTTGGTCCCATGATATGTTCAACTTCACGAAAGACATATCTAAAACCCTTTCACCCACTCTTGATGTTTGACAAATTCTCCAATGTGAAAATGTGGATAGTGTTCATACACTTTTTAAGAACCTCCTCATTGAAGATGGGATCATAGACATCCTTTTATGCAAGAATGGTGCCAATGTAAATTGTTAAACCTACTTTATAGATTGACATAACTAACAAGAGGAAGGAGTTCTATGTTGGCTATCATCCAAGTTTTCAAGTTTTTTACATTTCTTTAGAAAACATTCATGATGAAATTGAAAATGTCACATTTGAGAAAGAGATGTCTTGGAACTTTACATGGAGATCTGTGAATGACAAGTTTGAGGCATTTTTGGACACAAAACCAACCCTTTCACACTTGAAGGGTAAAATTTTCCATGTGTGGGATGGCAATCATCGACTTGAGGCTTGGTTGCCTTATATTAGTCAACTTGATGATGAAACATGGCATGTGTGTCCAACCACATGGGTTGTTAATGCTAAAATTAGGAATAGAGGGTACATCAAAACACTTATGGATAGTGTCAATATGTAAGTGATCTCTTACCTTCATTTCTTTTCCTTCATAATTTTGTGTCATTAATTATTTTTCCTTGTTTTTCTTCTTTTTTTTTTTTTTTTTTTTTTTTCCAGATCCTATGTAAAGGCTCATGTTTCCCATATGTTTGTTTCATAATCATTAAGGTCAACATTGAAACCTTTAGAAGATCCATTACTTTTGTTCCAACTTCACTAATCGACCTTCCACATATGGGCCAACCACCACCCATACCTCATGTTGGCATGCGAGCACAATATCACCCATATGTTGTTCTCCCACTTCTATCCCATGATAGAAGATCCACCTTTGATATGAAAGTTATCCATGTCCATTTCATCAAGATACTTGATGATACAAATTGGGAGAAAGGCATTCTTTCACCACCTCTAAAGGAATTATGTTCTTTTTTTACCAAGGTAATCTCAACATGGGCTTTATGTTCACAATATTCCTTATTGCCATTCCTTGTTCGATGTTATGTTAATGTAAGTTTTTCAATGTGTAGGTTTCTAATGGGCATTCAAATCTTGTTAATGGGAAGAGGCAAAGCCACACAGTCAACATGATACTTGTTGATTGCCTTGATGGCAACCCTATTATTGGTTACCTAGAAGCCTAAATACTAGAATCACACATTTGGCCTTTCTGATTCATTCCTTAAGAACAATGGATGCATAGTCTTCATTCAAGGAGCAAATGCAAATTAAGTGGGGCAAGTGAGAGCTTATGCCAAAAGAAGTTCTATGTTTGAATTGAAAAATAAATATTATTGCATCATGTCAATTCCATTCCATTACACACCAAAACCAAAAAAATGATAAATTTTTAACCTCCAAGTGATCATAACATGTTTCATTTTGCTTCATTTTGTTCAAGTGATATTCAAATTTAATATGTTACTTGACTTTTGCAGAGCTTGGCTTTCAATGTTTTTGTCTATGCCAAGCAAACATCAAAGTTCAAGTTTTTTGATATAGGCAAACAAATTGATTTGCTCGTAGACCCATATGAAATTGATGTGCTCTACAATAACATCAAGGATAATATGCTTCTAAAGCAATCCTCATCTCAAGCATGGCAATGAGCATCATATCATAGTCCCGCTTTCATGGAAGTCATCAAGATTAGAGATTTGTTTGTCATTAAATCATGTGTTCTTGACTTTATTGTGGGCACATGTATGACTCTTGACCTTATTTCATAACCTTAGTTAATAACCACATACATGCAACATATCTTCTCAAATTTTTATTTATTTTTCATGACCACATACATGCAACAATGTCTATTTGCATTATGAAAGTCCAAGCAACCCATGCCTTTAGAAATGCATGATCTTGTTGATGGAGGTGATGACAATGATGATCCATTTGCAAAAATTCACAGGTTCCAACTTCCATCAATGTCATAGTATGTAAGTGGAAGCCTTTACATTTTGTAATTCAATATTGGATTTGTAATATTCTTCCACTTTTATCTTTGTATGATTTTTGAAGTGATATTTGTTGGACATGATGTAGGCTAGGGTTGAGATCCATCATTGACAACATACTAAGGAGCCCACCACCTTCTCCATACCTCCCACCATGGGTTGAGAAGGAGGCTATGCAATCAATTGAGCTAGATTTTCAAATGACTCCTATCAATACCATTTCCTTTAGAAAACAAAAGAGATTTTTGCATGTTGTTAATGTTTTTTTAAACTTAGAGGCTTTTGAATCATGTGATGGGTTCCATATGGAAAAGGACCAATAGGCATAAGTAGATGGTGATTATTCATCCACTAGATGTTGTTTAATGATATCATTTCATTTTCTTGGAAACATGAAGTTCATCCTTTGTTTTTTTATGTCCATATTCTTGATTTCAACTTTGGGTGAAAGCACCTTATGCCCCCCAAAAGTTGTAGTCATAGAAATAGAAATTATGCATTTGATTTTTTTGGTACGTTTGGACATCCCATCTTGGATTATTTTTGTTCATTTAAAGTATATTGCATTAACTTTAGACTTAAACTAGTTTATTTAAAAATAAATTCTAACAAAATTTTATAAACTTGAACATATGAAGTATATTTGTGTCAAAAAAATACACGTCACAAAGTATGAAAAATTGCAAATATACTTCAATACTTATAAATTGATTCAATGTTCATTGTTTATAGCGCGTTATTCATGCACTAAAATTTTCTTCTTCAACATAGTCAATCTAGATCGTGAATGTTCAATTAAATGAAAGGGGTGTAAAGTAGTGGAAGTGGGAGAGATGTTATTGAAGAGAGTTCTTGTTGAGTTCTAGTGATTATCATTTGATGCCTTGAGTTCCTAGAAATAATTTGTGCCTTCTAGTTATGGTGGATTGAATAAAATATCCCTCCTTTTGTTTTTGGGTTGTCAAGGGCTTTTCAAATGTTCTTAAACAATGAAAGTCCTTTGGACTTGACCAACATGTGATGATTGGGAAATTTCATTTGGACAAACCAAATGTCATTCCTTTGACATTTGGTAGTGGCCACTAGGAGGACCAAGCTAAGTAGCTAGTGGTTGTGAACTTGGTTTTACAAATCAACAATTTTTGACATCATGGCATTTCCAAGAGCTTATGATAGATGACTATGTAGGCTATTTTATAGACTCATAATGTTCACATGTGGTAGGCATGCGGTAAGAAAAATTGAAGGTGGTAGGCTTCAACAAAGTAAAAGCCCATGTGAAGCAAAACCAAAATTGGGTCTAATTCCAATAAAGACTACGGTTGAAGGTTTTATCGGATGTAAAGATTGTAGGTCAAGACCTACATCGGTGTAATAGCGCAAAGAAAGGGTGAATAGGGAAAGAAACAAATTTTGTGAAATTCATAAAACCTACAAAGATGGTAGGTAGGTTTTATGAAAATCATATTACCCACACAAGAAATCAAATGAAATTATATCCCATAATATGGCATTCATAAAAAATCCTAGGTCTTTATGCACAAAATAATTGTAAAATATCAACTCATTATATTGAATAACATTCTAATGAGTTTATTACGGTGAATTAGATAATTCACCTATAACTTGATGTAATTAAATAATTATCGATGTAATTACCTAAAGGTTAAATTTGGTAATTTACTTGGAGATTGGATTTCATAATTTAATTATGATTTGGTCATAGTTTTTGCATTGACCCACACATTATAGTTCATGTGGAAAATCTTTTTCACATTAATGTGCATGTTGAATCACATAGGGAGCCATGTGATGTGTAAACTTTCGAAAATTTATTGTTTCGTTTCCTTTTGGTTAGTATATATAATTGAGTGTTTGTGACTTTTGGAGAGACTTTCATCTAATGAGAACAAATTGTTATATGAATATAAAGTTTCATGAAATAAAATTGTGAAGGGAATTGAAATTTTAGTTTTCAAAGGTTTTGATAAAGTTTATGATTGTGTGAAATACATGGTAGGAAAATGATATGACATAATAGTTACACATAGAAAATTACAAAATGAAAAGATATTTGTGCAAACAAAAATATAAATTTCTACCACTATGTAATAAATATACATAGTTTCAATCATATACCCACTTGTTGGTCTACACACCCAACATAATGGACAAAGGTGAAACCTTTGGACATTAACATCTGAAGTAGAAGTTTGAACAACTTCAAAAGAAAATTCCATGTTCAATATACACATTTTGGTCACTATTTTAAATGTATAATCATTATTGGAAGATTATGTCATATAATGGAGTTAAGAAAATGACAATGTTTGCCACACGAGACTTTAATATGCTTGTTGCATGCATTTGAAAAAGCTATTGACCCTGGTTACAAGGAATATTCACAAAAGCCTGGGCTTCTGGGCTGGAAGATCCAAATTTGCCTAGTCAGCAAGTTTTCGAGCCCTCTTAGATGGCAGAATCAGCTATTAGAGCCAATTCCGTCATTTCTACGTACCTACTGTTTTTTCTGACCTACTTAGCTACTTTACGATCTAGTTACAGACCTTTACAGTAGGGAACATGCCCAAGAGGCACACTCTGCCTACGTTGGCTAGGTAAGCAGCGCGTCGGGGACGACGCCGGAGCAGGTGACCGCATTAAGGATCGTGCGGTTACCGCGTCAAGTGCTCGGCTGTCAGAACTCGGCGCGTGAATGCCGCGACGCTCGGCGTGCGCCGGCTACATTATCTTCTTCTTCGTCTTCTTATTTTCTCCCTATTTTCGCGTTCGTGTCAGCATTTTGTCAGCAGCAGCAGCAGCAGTAGCAATCTGAGCTTCGTAGTAGCAGTAGACGTTACAACAATCTCAAGTGGGGTTTCGCGAGATGTAGTTGCTAGTGTCTGATTCTTTCACGACCAGTCGCTGTCTGTGGCATTGTCATTTGCTCCGAGTCCCGAGCAGCCAACTACACAGACACCTAAGTTACCCCAAGCGCTCTTGCGTCCGCAGCTCCCTTTTTCCCTGTGAAAGAAGAGCATTTGGGGGGGGCGGGGGAGAGGAGAGGTTTGTGCGTGTTAATGTTTGTTGGTTGTGAATGTGACTGCATTCTGATAGAATTGGCGGGCGGGTGTAAGTGGTAGTACCTGGCCCAGCAAATTTTCTTGGTGTCTTGCAAGAAGTAGTAATGGCGGCGGTGCAGAGGAGTAACTCTACCATGAAGGAGCCCATTTTACCTCGGACAAGCTCGACGTTGAAGGGGAGTCTGCAGCAGCAGCTGCCTGTGAAGTCATTGACGTCCACGTCTTTGAAGCTGGATGCAGTCATGGGAGTGAACAAGTTCAGCTCTGCCATCCGTAACCGTAATATCGTGATCGGGGTGCTGTCTACGTTCCTGTTGCTCACGATCGTTTCGTGGCCCTGGCATGGGAGCGTTGGTCCGTCGTCTGCGGCATATCAGAGGGATGATGACAGTCCATTGCAGGGCGTCAGTCGTGTGGGTGAAGGTACTAGATCTGATCCGTTTCAGACCAAATGGGCGAATGCCGCCCGAGTTCTCCCGTATCATCGCCAACTTTCGGTATCGAAGCAGCTCGGGAGCAGTAAGTTTCTCGTCACGCCTGAACCGCTGGTTGTCCCCTACCACAAAGGACCCGTACTCACAGGGAACAAGCAAGGGGTTCTCAAGGTCTACTTGATCTATTACGGTCTCTTCAGTCTCAGTCAAAGAGCTACACTGGGGGAGTTTTTGGCATCTTTCGCTGGCAAAGCCGTGAAGGGAACCCCCACTGTTGCTGGCTGGTGGGCTATCACCAAAGGATTCAAGGACGCAGAAAAGGTATCCGTTGCACCAACCGTGATTGCCGGACACGTGTATGACTACGTTACGTACATCAAAGGCAAAACACTCAAGGTCTCTGATGTTGAAGCTCTGGTCATAGATGCAATCACCGCTGGTCAACTTCCTTTAGACACATCCGGATTGTACGTTGTGCTCACAGCTGCTAATGTTGCAGTACAAGGCTTCTGTAGCCAAGAATGTGGAACGCACTTGTACACCACACCTGTGAAGGCGACTCATAACCATGTTCTCCCTTACGCCTGGGTCGGCAATGCCGTCAAACAGTGTCCAGGTTTCTGCGACTGGCCCTACGCACAGGCTGCCCCTGGCACTGGACCCAAGACCCCGGCTCTGAAACCACCCAACAGCGACTTGGGAATCGATGGAATGATCATCACACTGGCATCCCTGATTGCGGGAGCTGCAACCGATCCGTACGGCAACGGCTATTTCCAAGGAGATGCAGACGACCCCTTAGAAATCGCAGGAGTTTGCGGTGGAATCTATGGTGAGGGTGCATATCCTGGATACCCTGGCAATCTCTTGACTAACAAGAAAGGAGCTAGTTTCAATGCTCAGGGGGTGAAGGGTCGTCAGTTTCTACTGCCATGGATCTACAATCCAGCAACGCAACAGTGTGCAGGGCAGGTCTAAGATGGGGCCGGTTCCAATTCCAGTTCAGCTAAATTGTAATACTCTTTTTTGCCTTGTACATGCATCTGAGCTGCAGCTGAGAAAAGAAAAAATTCTCACAAACTGCTAATAGGGTGGCCGATGTGTTGCAAGTGTTCTTTCTGTTCTAGATTTAGATTTCTTCTGCATTCGGTGTTTTCACAGCTGGTGGTGCTGAAGAAGGGATCTTCAGCCCAGAAAAGATAAACTCTTGTTTGAATCCACATGAGCTTTTGTTTGAGTCTACAAAAGTTCTTTGGTACTATGACTTCAAATATTGAGGTTTAGAGATTAGGGAAATCCCTCTACTCTTTGAATCTAGGCTCTTCTCTCTCTGTTACTCACAAAGAAGATATTAATTAAAGCTGTTGAACTTTGAAGCTTGGTTGCTCAGTTGAGCCATATATCAGAAACATATATGACATTTAGACCTGCTTAAAATTTTACATGCTGTTCTGTTGCAAAAGTGTGATTGGAATGATATATACTCCATGAAACCATTTTGCAGATCAAAATATCTCTCCACAAGGTGGGGATACAGTGGAAATTGTTTTCATTAGTGATGGTAAGACTGTGGGTAGGAGTGAATTAGTTTGATCACCAACTGATCTATATCTCTGCAGCTCAAAACTGGGCTACCAGAAACTCTGAAGTTCCATGCCACATCCTTCCTGAGCTTTGAGCTATTGCTGATTCAGACTGTGGTGGGTGTTCTTCTCTTTAAACTAGTATAAGTTTCAATGATAATGCCAGTGCTTCAGAGCCCAATTGACTGAATCAACACATATAATGAGTATTGAAGCACATTCATAACTCATGCTTGAATGTTCAAACATTGAAGATATTGTCATCTTCAATTCATTGACCTTCAACTCCACAAGATGTAGCAAGGTCCTTGATGGAGTTGAAGGGGTCAGATGAATCTCTTAAAGTAGATTAGGTCACACATATCACCCAAGGTGCCTTCGGCAAGACAAGACACCCCTCTCATCTTCCCACTACCACAACATTGGAGCCTTAGATGCAAGAATGTTTTGGGCTTGTGCAAGAGATGGGTTGCCCAAATAGTCAAGGCTTTCTCTAAAGATTGGACAAATTTCCCTGGCATGGATACATAATGATATAATAATGGAAGTCAGTATAGTTGATTGACATTAGTTTAGGCAGATGCCACTTTGCAGCCTAGCTTTGTAAACTTAATGCCCATGTATCAATTGTTTTTCATGTTTTGAATGGAACTCAGTTAGCCATTTACATTTTAAATGCTTCTTGCTATTTGCTATGTGGTTAGGGTTATATTGCCTGCTGTGTTGAAGCTCATTATAGTTGTTGTGCCCACAATAGATTTATGATAATTATTTTCATTGATATGAAGGTCATTTGTAGCTTTTTTGTAAATGAAGGTTGATTTTTTCAATAAATAGGTTCATGTGCTTAACTTTGATCACAATTGAATCTTTTTTTGTGCTTTGACTGATTTATTGTTTTATCTTTCCATCATTGATGAAAGAGTTGCATGCAATAAAAGCTTTCACTACTCAAGTGTACATAAGAAGATGTCTTCTATTACATGCTGAAATAGATAAAAGTAAGACTATATTTCTTAGTATATTTTAAAGGATGCCAACTAAATCAAACGCTTTATAAGCCACATGAAAATGAAAAAATAATGCTATGAACTTTTTCAAGAGTTGTATTCAACTATAAGATGGCACTTGAACAACAATAACAATGCAAATGAAAGGACTTTAAAATGAGATAGGGACATTAACAAATATAATAATGGTCTATTCAGACATGGAGATAACATGGGCGATAAACTTGAAAATGATTATTACTATTCAAATGTGTATGGAATTGTGAATAACTAATTGACCTAGCTATTGATGGCATTGTTAATTTCTACAGAATTTTTGTATGTCAAAGCTAAAGTTAAGAAAATTATGTTGTAAGTAATATCTTTTTACAAAAACATTTATGTCATTAACATCATTGATTGCCTATGATCTTTAATTCCTATGTGATAGCCTATTGAAAAGAGTACTTTCTACTTGCAATACAATTTCAAAAACATTGTGCAACATTAGAGCTTGACCTTAAAGTTTCAATCTCAAAGCTCTACTTGCATTTCACACTTATTGCCTCAAAGTTCACATGACACACATGCCTTAGAACTTTAATTACATTCTACACCTTAAAGGTTGCTTCACATTTTGCATTTCAAAGTCTTGCAAGCTTAGCACTACCTTCCACATTTCACTACAATTTTATTCATTCATCATATTTTGAATAGAGCTTTCATGCATTTTACCTACACACATTCTACCAACATGAATTTCAATGGTAGATTCAAATTCGCAAGAACTTGGCGCAATGGAAAATTCAAAACGAAGAGAGAAAGGAAGTGGGAACACTTCACAACAACAAAACACCAATTAGATTCAAGTCAAAGTGTTGGTGTTGATTAGCTACAAGCACAAAAAAATAACACCTTGAAGCATATCCTTAATCCAAAAGCCAATATGATTCCTATAACATTTAAAAGTGGAAGAAAATTTTAGAAAGCCTACATACAATTACAACAAATTTCTCACTATCCACAACAAACTCCACAATCAGCATACTCCAACTTATTTCCATATTGAGAGCAACAACATAGTTGTCATTATTCACAACAAACTCCACAACTAGCATTATGAATTTTACTTCCATATTGAAAGCAATGGCAAAAATGTCATCGTTCATAGCTTCGTCCATAATCAAAATACTCCAAGATGTTTCCATATTGAAAACAATGACAAAGTTGTCATTGTTCACCACAAACTCCACAATCAACTTTATAAATATTGTTTCCATATTGAGACCAATGACATAGTTGTCATGCTGTTCACAACAAAAACATAATTAACAAACAATTTTTTGTAATTTTCCATATTGAAAGCAATGACGTAAATGTCATTATTCATAGCTTCGTTTAGTTTCATCATTATATTGAAGCTTGTTTCCATATCGAGAACAACACGAAAGTTGTCAATGTCCACACAAACTCCACAATTAGAATACTGAAGCTTGATTCCATATTGAAAACAACAATAGAGTTGTCATTGTTCACAACAAAAACACAATTAACATATTGTATTTCTTGTTTCCATATTGAGAGCAACAACAAAGTTGTCATTATCCACACAAACTCCACAATGTGCATACTGAAGCTTGTTTCCATATTGAAAGCAATAACAAAATTGGCATTGTCCACACAAACTCCTTAATCAAAATATTGATGCTTGTTTCCATATTGAAAGCAACAATAGAGTTGTCACATTCCACACAAACTGAGCAATGTACATATTGAAGCTTGTTTCCACATTGAAAGGAACAATTGAATTGTCACTGTCCACACAAATTCCATAATGTACATATTGAAGCTTATTTCCATATTAAGAACAACAATAGAGTTGTCATTGTTCACAACAAATACACAATCAGAATATTATAGAGAAGCTTATTTCCATATTGAGAACAATGACATAATTGTGACTGTTCACAACAAAAGCACAATCGATAAACTATAGTTGAATGTTTCCATATTGAGAGCAACGACAGAGTTGTCACTGTCCACACAAACTCCACAATTAATGATGCTTGTTTCCATATTGAAAACAATGATAGAATGTTGACTAGTCATGACCAACTCCACAATTAGAGTATATCAATTTGTTTCCATATTGAAAACAATGACAATGTAGTTGATCACTATTCACATTAAATTCCATAATTAAACTACTAAAGCTTATTTCCATATCCACAACAACAAAGTTGTCATCATTCACAATTAGCAATATAATTTTACACATGAAAATAACTCATGTTCAATTTAAATATGAAGAATAGGAGCAAGTGATTATGCTTGTTAATGGTCTAAAATATATCACCTTCAGATATCCAGTTTGTCCCATTTCATCAAACACCACCTAGAATGTCACAACTAAGTCACATATTTGAAGATAGTAAGATTTTAGATTAAATAAACAATCCTTAATTTCATTCCCATACAATTGTTTGATCACCCGAATTTGTCAACAAAATGGATCAATTGTAAAACCTTTTTAACTAAATCAAATGAAGTTAGGAAGAATTTTTGCAAAGACAATGGATAAAAAATGAAAAGTTGCCAAGAAACAAAATAAGAATAACCATAGTTAACAAATTGAATTTAGCTTGTTATCCACAAATTGCCACCTTCCCTATGCATTACTATGTTGAAAATTCAAACTCAATTAATTAGGTTCCATTAATTACTTGAGTAGGAAAGTAAATAGGTTATTTTCACAAGGTTGAATTACTTTTTTTACTTATATTAGTTTGGTTATTTGTGGTTTGGTCTTTTAGTTAAATACCTTGGTGTTGATGGTTTGGTTCTCTTTTCTTCATTGCACAAGTTTGTGTATTTCATGTGACAAGAACCTTGAGGAGTTCTTAATGTTATGTTCCATGTTATGAGCATCATGGTTTAATTTTCGTTCAATAAATATTTATGTTTGCACTTGACTAGATTTCCTATTTGTTAACATGTTATCAAAGCTTAGGTTGTTTGATGAGAAAGTTGAAAAAGATCTAAAGTTACAAAGTCTCTAGAACTAGAGTTTGAGAGTCTGTAGTAGTATCATAGGAGTTTGTTGAGTGCAAAAGAGAAACGAGGAAAGGAAAAAATATGAAGGGAAAGAAAAGAAAAGAAAAGAGGTGAAAAGAAATCAACATATCAAAGGTTGTGGAAGTCAAATCTTTAAATTTAGATAGATCTACTATGAAAAGATTTTAGAATGAAACTTGGAAAGGTCATAAAAAACTATAAGACGGTATATAGAGTCTTCTAAAGTTCATAATTTTCACAAAATGAAAAGGATATGTGAGTTATGAACTTTTGAAGACTTTATGTCAAATCTGGTTTTTTGGTCATATCTCCTTTGTTTGAGCATTTTTGGATCTGCAGCTTGTGAGAAAAATTATATATATGTGAAAAATTTCATTTCATTTGGATATGTATTGAGAGAGATCCAAGTATCTAAAATTTCAGCCTCAGTTTTGAAGTCAATTTCTTTGAATGTGATAACTCCCTATGATCATCATCAATAAAGCTAAAATTTTGAACAAATATAGAAAACATATATTCAAATTGTCTCACAAAATCTCAAGGAGTTTAAAGTTGTTGAGAACGAGTTGTAAGTCATTTTGTGTTCAGGTCCCAATTTGAGGTGATTTCAAAGAAGTAGCAAGATCTCTCAATTTATGAAGTTAAATGAGTTGAAATTTTGAAAAATGATAGTAGACATAAGTTTTTATGTTTCATCAAAATTTTTGATCAATCCAAGTTCATATGTGAATGGTGTAGCTTTACAAATTTGATGTGACAAAAGTTTACATTGAGAAGACATCAAAATAAATTTTGAAGTGAAGCATAAATACATTATCAAGACCTTCACAAAAGTTTGGTATGTAACATGTATTTAATACTATACAAAATATTATACGAAATAAGGACATATACATCAAACCTATGTATAGTATAAAATTTCGTATAATATTCAAGACATACATACATATGCAAGGTCCATCTTGTTCAACCCTAACCCTAATCCTAAAAACCTAAAGAAGGAAACCCCTAATCCTAACCCTAGAAACCCAAGGAAGGAAATAAAATCATTTTTTGAAACAAATCATTTGTGAAACCCTAAAAAGACATTGAGTGTTGCCTTGAGAGATGGCAAACGATCTTTCTCAAATTACAATTGAAAAATTAAACAAAAACAATTCCAAGTGTGGAAATTTGGGATTATGAATTTTTTGATAGGGAAAGGCTATTGGGAGTTCATAACTGATGATGAGAAAAAACCTCCTCTCCCAAAAAACCCCACACAATAACAAATTCAAGTTAATAAAACTTGGCATGAAAAAACTAGGAAAGTCTTGTATTGGCTTTCTGTGAGTGTGTCTAATTCCATGATTGTGCATATTCAAGATGCAAAATCACCCAAGCAAGCTTGGGATACATTGGTGAAGATGTATAATACTAATACACAAGTTTGCAAAATGTAGTTCAAACAAAAGTTGCATAATCTATAAAAAAACAAAATGAAAATTAGTGAGTATTCTACAAAGGTGAAAACCTTGTAGATGTTCTTGCATTTATAGGAGCCCCAGTAGATGATGAAGATTTAGTGGTTGTGACCTTGAATGGACTTGGAAAAGACTATAGCTAGTTTCATATTTCAATTGCGGTTGAAAAACGTTTCTTGATTTCCAAAACTTGATAACCTTATTTATAAGTGAAGAGATGAAAATTGTTGGTATTTCATCCAATGGAAGATCACAAGAAAGTGCTTTCTATTCAAATACTAATAGAGGTAGAGGTGGTAAAACCTCATTTTGAGGTCGACATGGAAACTCGCATGGTGAACATCATCAACATGAAGGTCAAGTTCATGGAGGTGGACAAGGAAACTTTAGAGGAAGAGGAAGTCATGGAGGTCGTGTGGAAATCATCGACGTCAACAACCAAATGGCAATTTAAACTACTACTACTATGGGAAACCTAGGCACATGGCAAATAACTATTATCAAAGGGAGCATGATGCACAAAATGGAAAACTGCAACAAGGGAATTATGCATCAACTAGTAATCAAAGTGATGAACAATTGTTTGTGCTGCAACACCTGACAAATTTAATGATAGGAGGTGTATCAAATAACAATGTCTAATATGTGATTTTTGGAGCTTCAAACCACATGACTAGTCATGGAGAATGGTTTTGAGACATAAAGGATTTGAAACACCAAGGTTTGTGGAAACTGGTGATGACACTACACATCCCATCACACAAATTTTGCAAGGTGCCATTGTCCATGCAAGATGGGCAAACAAAATACTTGAAAGATGTACTTTATGTTCTAACCATAATAAAAAAATTAGTCTCGATAGGTGAGATGGTGGAACAAGGTTTATAAATGACATGAAAAACCAAGGTAAATTGATTGCAAAAGGGAAAAAAAATGTACAAATGTTCACCATGGATGTGAACATGCTTGAGGTGAATTCCATGTTATTCACACATGGAAAAGGAGTTGGAGACATTGGAATTTGGCACAAGCGAGTTGGCCATGTTAATCTCCAACATTTAAAAATCTTGTTGGAGGTCTTCCTAAATTTGGAACAGAAGAGGTGATGTCAAAAGTTTATGAAACATGCCAATTAGGGAAGTAAGTTAGGCATCCATTCCCAATTCAAACAACTCATGTAAGTTCCAAACCTTTGGAAATGATCCATTCAGATGTGTGGACCACAAAGATAAAATCCATTGGAAGATGCAGGTATTGCGTGAGACTCATTAATGACCACACAAGGAAGGTGTGGGTCTACTTCATGAAACAGAAAAGTGAAGTGTTTCAACATTTTTTGAATTTCAAAACAATGGTGGAAAAGAAGAAAGGTGTGAGCATCAAATGTTTGAGGTCTAATGGAAGGGGAAAGTATTTTTCAAATGAATTTTTAAAATAATTGAAAAAACATGGAATTCAAAGGAAATACTCATGTAGTTATTCCCCACAACAAAATGGAGTTGTTGAAAGGAAGAACATGCACATTGCAAAAATAACACGTGCCATGTTGAATGAAAAAAAATTGCCAAATTACTTTGGGTTGAAGTGGCAGCAATTGTAATCTATATCATGAATCAAACACCCATAGCAGCAATTCATGGCATGACACTCAAAGAAAAATTCATAGGCAAGAAATCAAATGTCTCACACCTTAAAGTGTTTGGTTGCATTGCATATGTGCATGTTTTTGATGAGAAGAAATCAAAACTAAACCAAAAAGCTGAGAAATGTATCTTCATTAGATATTCCTTAGAACAAAAAGGATATGGATGCTTCAACCCTTCCACTCGAAAGTTGCAAGTGAGTAAAGATGTTGTGTTTGATGAGATGGTTAGTTGGTACTCACCATTGAAGATAGCAAAAGATGGAGAGGTTAGAAATGGTGATGTTACATCAAATGTGGAACAAGAATCACAATTAATTAATGGACCACAAGAGTCTTCAATTAGTAAGTCCAATAGCACTATATCGAAAGGAAGATTAAGATCTTCAAACATTATACATGGTAGTTCTCAAACATTATCTAAAAATTTTCATGTAAATGTTAAATCAAGTGACTCAGAGAAGAGTGTGGATGAAAGATCAAGAGTCCTTTCAATTACTACTTTTGAAGCTCGGATGGCTACAAAAGCTTTGAAAATACATGACAACAGCAATGGAGTATGAAAATCCACACAAATCAAGTACCTTATACAAAAGCTCACATATGATGGCTTTGTAGCTTGTCAGTACACATACATGATGAAAGTTATACAAGAGGTTGAACCCACTTGTTTTGAACAAACGATTGGAAACCCTAAGTGGGACAATGCCATGGATGAAGAGATGGCAGCGTTGGATGCTAATGTTACTTGGGAATTAGTAGCTTTACCAAAGGACAAGAAAGCAATTGGGTGTAAATGGGTGTACAAAGTCAAGCACAATGCAAATGGATCTATGAGCATATACAAAACAAGATTAGTTGCCAAAGGTTATGTCCAAACTTATGGCATAGACTATGAAGAGACCTATAGTCCGGTTGCAAAAATGACAATTGTGATAGTAATCATTGTTATGGTAGCAACAAAAGGATGGTTTTTACATCAAATGGATGTAAATAAATTTTTTTTTCATGGAGATTTACAGGAAGAAATGTACATGGAACAACCACCAGGTTATGTTGATCAAACACATCCTAATTTTGTTTGTAGGTTGAAAAAGTTTTGTACGGCTTGAAGCAAGCACCTAGAGCTTGGTCAAACAAGATAGGTTGGTATCTTGTCACAAGTGGATTTCAAACATCCAATGTAGATATTTTACTATACGTGAAAGACATATCGTGGGATTGTAATCATAGTCATCTATATTGATGACTTGATTATCACAGGAGATAGTGATGTATACATTTCTGATTTGAAGAAATTAAGTTTTTAAAACAAAAGTTTGAGATGAAGGATTTGGGATAGTTGCGTTACTTCCTCGACATTGAAGTAATCCAGTCCCTTAAAGGGATATGGTTACTATAAAGGCAATATGCCTCGAACAAATTGTCTAGATATGGGATGACGAATTGCAAACCCATTTCAATTCCATTGGAGCAAAATGTGAAGTTAAGTGTAAATGAAGGTGACCTTGTGGAGGATACCACTATGTACAAACACATAGTGGGGAGTTTGATTTACATGACCATCACAAGGCTAGATTTGAGTTATGCAGTTGGAATGGTGAGTCGATTCAAGCAAACACCATGAAAGCCACATTAGGATGTAATGAAACGCATATTAAGGTACATAAAACATACTTTGTAAGGTGGAATTTTTTATGAACCCAAGAGCCAATTACAAGTACATGGATACACAAATGCTAATTGGGTTGGCAATGTTTTAGATAGAAAATCAACTATTGGTTTCATGTTTTCTTTTGGAAGTGGTGTTGTTAATTGGAGTAGTAAGAAACAACCAACAGTTGCATTATCAAGCATAGAAGCAGAATACATAGGCATAACAATCGTTGCATGTGAAGTAATTTGGTTACAAAAATTATTTTTAGATTTGGGACAATCAATGGATGTTCCTGTTGTCATTTATTGTGATAACATCAATAGCATACTACTTGCTAACAACCCAATCTATCACATTAGGACAAAGCACATTGAAGTGCACTACCATTTTATTAGAAAAAAAATTATAGCAAAAGAAATTAACCTTATTCATGTCAGTACTGAAGATCAAATTGCTAACATTTTCACAAAGGCTTTAGGTACAAACAAGTGAAGGAGGATTAAAAAAATGCTTAGTGTATTGGAAGTGGATTTGAACTTGAGGGGGAATGTTGAAAATTCAAGCTCAACTAATTAGGTTTCATTAGTTACTTGAGTAGGAAAGTAATTGGGTTACTTTCACAAGATTAAATTACTTTCTTTACTTATATTAATTTGATTATTTGTGGTTTAGTCTTTTAGTTAAATACCTTAATGTTGATGGTTTGGCTTTCTTTTCTTCATTGCACAAGTTTGTGTATTTCATGTGACAAGAACCTTGAGGAGTTTTTGATGTTATGTTCCATGTTGTGAGCATCATGTTTTAATTTCCTTTAAATAAATATTTATGTTTGCACTTGACTATATTTCCTATTTGTTAACATACTAGGATTGGAGTCCTCATCATATGGATGCACATCGTTTGCATTGTTATGAAGTTACATATGAACATCATCATCATCATTTTTTGCATCCCTTTGTGAGGCAGAATTTTCATCATCTCCTAAACAACAATACAACACAAAATTAATTAAAGACATAATGCCCACATAACCATACATCAAAGAATTGTGCCATTTTTCCTATAAATTTGTACTACTAAATTATAATGTAATAGTACCTATTTCAAGGTCAATTACACAATCCCATGTAGCCCAATTGGATGGCCTTCACCAGGTTGTACAACCTAATCAACGCCATTCACTTTGCTCCATTTGTCATAGTCGGACATTTTGATCTACAATGTCAAGCATAGGGTTTGTTGGTAGTGTGACATTGTTTTGATCCCCAACCACTTGTCGAGACCTAGTTGCTTTGTGTAGAATAACTTTCCATCCAGGTTTTTGAATGGAGTCATAAAAGAAGACTTGCTCTACTTGAGAAGGGAACACAAATGGTTCTTCCTTTGCAAGAATTAGTCATATGAAATTTACAAGTGTAGAACCAAATTCATCCTTCTTTGTACTAGCATATGGACCATGTGTCCTTGCTTGCACCCAAGAGCATAAAAGCACAAGGACCTTTGTTAATCCATAATCTAGTTGTAAAATTTCCTTGCATTCCTTTATGTAACTCACAATTTGACAAATTGGATTGGGATTTTCTACAATAATGGGCAAAGTGTGTTCAAATTCTCCATTACACCATAATCATATGTTACCATTGTTTGTGTACTAGGCCATGTAGTTGCTCAATAGTGGTTCCCATAGGTTGCAATGCCTCTATAAGACAATGCAATGAAGGGGGGGGTGGGGGATGTGAAGGGGTGGGGGGGTCCAAAACATGTTTGTTTCTCCTTTCTATTTTCGCCCCTATACCCCACATACACCTGTTCCACTATCTTCATTATCCATGTCCCCACACATG
>Ga0116231_10003260_pt1 | contig 33857 bp, 23 predicted proteins | sample S1TSphgellanicum_2_FD_89695 | JGI IMG/M metagenome (GOLD analysis project Ga0116231, IMG submission 89695) | Host-associated microbial communities from peat moss isolated from Minnesota, USA - S1T2_Fd - Sphagnum magellanicum MG | ecosystem: Host-associated > Plants > Peat moss > Unclassified... | reverse complement strand
TGCATGTGGATCATGAAAGTACGTTTTTATCAACCTTGGCATGTCATGCATGTACAGGGACCATGTCTACACAAAACTCAAACTAAAGCTTATGTGGACATAGAATATGGTAGGGATTTATGCGGACATAGAATATGGGCCACAGTGAACCAGGACCTACCAGTGCACCATCCGCTGGATGCCTGTTATTACTCAGTCGTGGATGAACCTCAACTGAAGTATTTACATGATGAAAGTTTTTTTGGTTGATGTTAGTGGAGAAGGGCCGCTGCATAATGGTGAAGTCTTGTGGAAGAATGCATGGACTGAAGGTGATGTGGTCATTAGGGGGTATTGGTATGAAAAATTATAACATTTTAGTAGCCACACATATTTTCTCCATGATGACAAGCCTACAACATATGTATTCTCACACTTGGTGTTGGCTTACAAATTTACAATTCTTCCCACCGTACACACAATGAAGGGTAGTATAGTAATGCCTCCTCCAAAAGATTCATCTGTGCATCATTATACACAGAAGTTCTTGAGTAATTTTCAATCTACCCATTCTGAAATATTAGGATTGTAGTTATCATTTACTTCCCGATCTTTTATCAGTTCATGATATTTTGACCATGGTGATTGGTACACAAATGTTATACTTGTGCTTCTGTTGTAGTCATTTTGCCGATTATGCATTGATTCTAGATTTGACGAATTTCTAGGGTTCGTCAGTAACCATTCATCCCTTGGATTTTTGTCATCCCCATGTTTTTGAACAGTTAATGGTGCAAGTATTGCCAACAACATGCCCCCCCCCATCTTGATGAAAGTACAGTTGAGTTTTCTAAGGTTTAAATAATATGTTTTCGGGACGGATTTTGGGGAAACTTTTTTTCTTTTAGCTACTGTCCGTCCCGATTAAGGGGATGGATGAAATGTCCGTCCAGCTGGATGATCACAAAATAATAATAAAAATAGAAAAGACATAAAAATAAGTATTGCTTGAGGACAACATGAAACCTAAAAAATGTGCAATACTTGATTGCAAGTATTGCATACAAGCCTTGGGTTGAAGATTATGTTTTCACTTATCTTGAGGGTATTGCAAGGACACCATGAAAATCTAATGAATATGCAAATACTTGAATGCAAACAAAACATACGTGGCTGTCTTGCAAGATGATATTTTCTGTGATGAGGGTAATGCACGTCCCTATTTCAAAAGTTCAATGTTGTTTCAGCAAATTTGGGCCCCCTTCAGCTTGAATTTGCAATACCTTCGTTTAATAACAAAACATCACCAAATTGTTTCCTTAAAGTTGGCTGATATTGCCACCTAATTGGGGATTGTTTTTCTCTTTGCAAATTCATTACACATGAAATCTTCACCTCCTATTCAACCTTAATGCATGCCTAGTGTGTTCCATAAAAAAACATTCCAATTTCCTTTCATTTGAATTACTTGCATATAGGGCCAAACATACATGCAATTTGAATAGCAATGGGTCATGAAATGATCCTAAAACCAAAACTTTTTTAAAAAAATGATTTATGAAAATTACAAGGATGTTGGTAATCATTGCAGTACAAAAGGTAAAGGAGTCAAAAAATGAACCTTATGCGTCATGCAAAAGCTAATGATCTATGTGTTATCACACTCCCTAGAAGAGCCCCATGACATGCCATTGGTGCTTTGATAACATGTTGCATTATCATGTGCCCTCTTAATTAACATGGTGGTATGTGAACAATTGATAGTTTGCCAAAATAAATTGCATTGCATCCATAATAAAAAGCCTACCTAGTTGTGCCTCAAATCCTATGGTGAAGACATGTTTTACCATTTTGGAAATATTTGTAACATTATAGAAAAAGGAGGGTTATGAAAAGTGCAAAAGGTGAGGGCACTATGTTGAACTTGGCAGTGAAGGGAAGCTTGGAGCTTGTCATCTTGTAATTCACGTCAATTTTTTAAAAGGAGCCTTTTCTTCTTTTCTTCCTTTGTTTCTCTTCTTCTTCTCACAGAAACCCCCCCAAAAAAAAAAAAAATGAAAGAAAGAAAGGTACCATTTTTTTTCTTCCTTGTTCAATGGTGATGGCAACAACTACTCCCTCTTCTTTTCATAAACACCCCAAAAAAAACAAATTTCAAACAAGAGGGTAGGTAGGTAGGAAGGGTAGGTACAAGAGTCATATTTTTTCTTTTAACTGGGTAGGTCAGTGATTCTTTATCAAAATGTACCCACACCCAGAGTAGGGATGACTTGGGCTTCATCCCATCGAGCCCAAAAATAGGTTTTTTTGCAACTCACATACTGGTGGTTGCTTGGTCACTTAGGCCTGTGGTGGATATTAAAAATTGCATCAAACCTTTGTCATGTATTGAGCGGGTGGTTTTAGGGGTCATAATCACGGTTCTTTCTGGATCTAACATATAACCATGCTCTTCAAAAAACTGAAATAATCAAATAATCACCTTAAAAACTGCCTTTTTTTTGCCAATTCTTTTAATGAAACCTAATGGTTCTTTGGGGTTTTTGAAATAATTGAACCCCATGGTTATGATTCAATTTTTTCCAAATAACTGGAACCAACGATTTTTGAGGACTTGAAATTTTTTTAAGCCTAGAACTGGTGGTTATTAGCAAAATCAAATTCCCAGCACACATTGCTATTCACCCAATTACCCATGATACTGAAATTGTGCATTGTAGGTAACATATACAATGAACTTGTTGGGAATTGAACCCAAAACCATTGGCAAGGTGACCACAAGCCCAAATCACATGAACTTTTTGGTTTGATGCTCCTTTCTCCAAGATTTTACCCCCAAGATATAACCATTCCTTTCAATGATTAATTTACCCAATGAACTTGACAACTTTGGGTTCAATATTCCAAGTAACATGTAGCCAATGAGTTGCGCCCATTTGTAAGTTGTCCATGAGTGCTTGGGCTTCATTCCAAATTACCTTATCTTTCTAGTGGTAGTTCAAATAAAGAAAATATTGGGATATTAAAAATGTGATAAATGATTAAAAAAATCATTTGGTCTTATAGCTGTCTTGCATGATTGGCATTGCAATTTCATAAAATATCAATTACAATGATAATATGTCCTGGATCACATTCAATGTTGGAACAAATTCAAATTCATAATATTGTAGCATGTTGTTTACTAATTCACTTTGGGAGCGTATGTTATACATGTAAATGCTATTGTACTAGTTTAGAAAATGGCATTAAAGTTCAATAATAGAGCAAAAAGAAAAATCAAAATCCTAGGCGAAAATGGCTTCCCAAAATGAAAGTGATTTACCAATTGATACCTAACAATTTGGGTTGTATGGGCAACATTGATTTCCTATCTGTTATGTATTTATAGACCATGTGATGTACGTCCTGGTAGGAAAGAAGGCTTGAAAAGGTGTGGTAGGCATGGAAAACGTTTTAGTTCTCTATATTGTATTTAATAGACCTTGTGGCGTACGTCATTGCAGAAAACAAGGCTTGAAAAGCTCTATGGGATTCATTGACGTTTTAGTTTTGTGTATCGCATTTGCAGGCCATGTGGTGTACGTGCTTGCAGAAAACGAGGCCTGAAATGGTGTGGTAAGCCACTTCTGTTGTAGGGACAACGACACCGCACTTAAATTCATTGCACCATTTTAACGCCCCATAAAATTGCAGACCTCTGGATAACTGTCAAGGTAATAATGTCACAGGGTCGTGCACAATTCCTCATAGACATTTGATTCTTTATCTTGATTGGTGAATCACATGTCCCCTGGATCTCATGGGTGGATGCTGGCCATTACTTTTGGGAAGATGTTTAATCGGGCAAAGAAATGGAATGAAGTCCGCACAAAAAGTACTGCTGCGATTTTTCCCCTCAGTCTGCCCTTTGCCCCGTTTGTTTTTGGGTCCATGTTATGGATGTTTTGGACATGTTATGGGCATTAGGGGTATGTAACATGTCACTGGGCAGCTTATGTGCCCTTTGGACCATTAATAACATGGAAGGTTATGGGTGCAAAACATGCCCAGGTATCACCCAATTTGTTTTAGAAAATATGAATGTGGCAAAGGGCAGACTGGCGAAAAAAACTGCATTCAATTTGTACTGACTGCATTCAATTTCTTTGCCCGATTTAATAGTTTCCTTACTTTTGACTCCAGGACCTCTGGAGCTCATGGGTTACGGCCAGCGACGCTGGCCCTTACTTTTGACCCCTGAATTTCAGGGGCAACAGTGTCCATAGGTAAGTGCACACTGCACACCCTATGGAGCACTGCAAAACACGCTTCCACTTTTGGAAAGTTAAGACATGGTATGTGAAAACGGAAAATGAAAAAGTTTGGAAACGTTCACCAACGCATGAAATTGGATAAATAGAAGCCCAGGAAGTTGGATGATGGGGTTTCATTCCATCCACTACGCCACTTTCCCCAAAAAAATTGAAACATCTTCAAGCTCATCCATTGTCTCATTTCTCCACGAAATTGGGCCAACTTCCTTGGATTTTTCATTCATTAAATTTAATTTTCTTGCATGCCCTTATGGGGAAGTGGAACCAATTTCCTCAAATTTTCATCGCAATTTCCTTGGATGAAATGTGACCAAGTTCCTTGGATTTTCATCCATAGAGCAATTTCCCTGAATGCCTTCCTCAAACGATTGTGACCAGGTTCTTCATATTTTCATCCATTTTGCAATTTTGTTGACACGGGATGCCTCATTCATGGAACTAGGGTCAACTTATTAGGATTTTCATCTAGTATGTATATAACTTCCTTGGATGCCCTCTTTAGCATGTAGTGTGCCCAAGTTCTTCACATTTTCATCCATTATGCAATTTTCCAAAATTTCTAAAGCATTCTACACTAGTGACTCGGATAAATGAATATTTAGTTGATGATCACCATCAGACTTGTCCAGTGCCTCCATCTTTTGACATGAACGATTAGTTTCAAATGGACCACATGTATACCCTTTAATTGATAAGGATAAATATATTCAAACATAATTATCATGAAATCAGAAAACAGGGTACATTCAAAAAAATTAAGGAATGTGTTACTCTTGGGCAACACTTGCTAGCATACTCAACTCAAACTTACTTTATCTGTAGGGGATTGACTTACGTTAGATGCATTACACCTGTTCAGTGCTTGCCATGTTTCCGACAACTTTTCCTTTTTCTACAACTGGTCTTGGATAGTGTGCTCGGTACTGGGTCTTCAGTAGGAAGCTCTTATATATGTATTATATCCTGGCCTGTAATAATGACTTGTTTTTTGATATTCACATCCAATTTTACCAACATCATACCCACTCATGTCATCATCCACCATGTTCTCTGGTATAGCATGAATGGTGATGTTTGCTTGAAATTCAAAAACCATTGAAATAAACACATTCAAAGCATCACTAAGGAGCCAATGTCCATAAGATTGATTTAAAACACATGTAGAAACAACCAAGGAGAGAATGTCCACAATCATTTGCACAACTTACCACAACAATGAAAAAGGAACTTGGCCAATAAGAGTGTGGGGCATAAGCATGGTAAAATATGCCAATGAGAGACCCCTGGTATTTTTTTGAAAAATATTCCTAGAATACATCTTAAAATATTGAATTCATGAATATTATTTAAGTCAATGATCAATACTAAAAATTTCTTTGACTTGGTTGTATAATATTGAAGAGTCACATGTTTTAATATGCATTTAAGTACATTTTTTGAGGTGCAAGTATTAAAAAGTATGTCACAGTTCTACAAAATAGGGTTAAAGTACATGAAAGTAAGACTACAATTAAATTATTATACTTTCAAGTTGATAAAGGCTTAATGTGTATGGATATAATTTCAACTTTAATGTTTTTCATATTATAATGTCTTTTTGAATGTGAATATTGAAAAAAGATTTTTTTTTAATTCAATTTTTTTAGGACTACTTTTTTGGCATACTTAACAACTTGATCATCGCATGTTTGGGTGTCTAATCCACATTAATAAAATTGACCACAAGTGCAAAGAAATCATAGGCACCCATGGACATCCACAAATCAAATGTTGTTGTTGCCAACAAGCATTTAGACAAGGTAGATGTCACATATAATTCCATTGTTTTCTTTACCAAATCAATGAGCATTTCATCTATGAACAACTTTCAAAAAAGAAAAACAATGTGATGACACAACCACAAACTTAATTGTTGCAACCATATGCTTTCAACTATTTGATTGTGTAAATAACTTTTGGTGGCAAATAGGGCCAAATCTTGAATGAAAACATTTCATTGTCAATTATCTTTCTTGAACGGATCTCAATATTTGGCCATGATGATGTCAAGTGATAAGAAGGCATTGGCTTTCTTTTTTTCAATGGATCTCATAAGGTCTATTCATCGTGTTCATTTAATGGCACCACAATTTGAAACTTTGTTGAAGGGCCTTTTCTTCTTTGTTATGAACCCATGGTACTATTCATTGAGTTGAAAGGCTTCTCTATTGAATCAAATTTGGCTTTTATTGGTGGTCATCATTTGGTGTTGGGTGAACAAAAGCTACCTAGTGGTGTATAATTAAGAGGATATATCAATGTCCTTCTTGGAGAACCTTCCATTGCAAAATCACAAGTTTGCACACATTGTTATTTACACCTAAATAGAAAGTGTTCATTTATTGCTAAAATAACTACACCAATTATATGGGATTATAGTTCAATGAGTTATTTTTCCTCCTTTTATCAATTCAATTTCCACATCATTTCATTATTTCCAAGTGACTAGGATATATAAGAAAGATACCATCACCTTGCACTTTTTTCATCAATAGTTAGGTCTATGAATTAGGACCATGAAAGCCCAATAGTGGAACTTCACAAGTGTATCGTTTGTTGTATTAAGTGTTCCAAGTGTTTATTATTTGAGTTCAACTTGGGTTGTTTGCTCATGATCTTTGATCTAACTTCCAATTTCCCATCTTGGTGAAAGCTTTATTATTTTGTGTACATGAAAACATGCAATGTGAGTTTTATTTAGAGGGAGGTGCAATGGTTCTTGTTAATGGAAGGGTCGTTTACATTGACACGTTTGACAAAATGTGACCAAAAGACCTCATTGTATTTTTGGCACATAATATCTCTTGTAAACAATTTATTGAACTTTCTAATGCAAAGGACTCTTGGAAAATGGATGTGATATACCACAAAGTCATATATTGTTTATATTGATTCAATAGGCTAGTCTTTTCAAATTTTATGTTTGGCCCAAGTTGTTGATGTATTATTCAAAACTAAGTTGATTGGGTTGAATTGATCATAAAGCTATGTTGACATATTAAGTTAATAACTAACTAATGCTTTATGTAGCCTAGGAATGCTACAATTTGAAACCTTCGTGAATATTATAAATTCCAAAACTTGAAACAAATTTTGTAGGTACCCAACCTTGGTAATTGTGATAGTGTATTTTAAGGCAATAGTTGAAACTCTCCCATTTTATATCAATGAGTCTTTGCAAACATGAGTCCTATTACACACTTTCGAAAATAATTACAATGATGAGAGAGTTTTATTGGAACTAATTAGTATATAATGGCTATCCATGAAACAATGGAGTAACAAATAATCTCAATTGCTAAAATGAACATTATTTTGAAATATGGAACATCTATGTTGGCAACTACAAACCTTCCATCAAGTCATTATGATGATTTCAAGTTGTGATCTCTAATACCTATCCCCCTATTTGCTTTAATTTTTTGTCCATTTTGCATAAACCTTTTTTGTTATGCCTTCTGTAGTTGTTCATGGGTCAAGATAAGACTCAAGACTATTAGGGTCACTTCTTGTTATTTTATTTCACTAGGCCAAATGTTTTGGAATCTTTTGAGTGGTGTTTGTATCTTGGAGATTTCAATGGAATTTTTTCATATTTAGGAAAAATGAATTGTATTTTTTTAGAAGATTGAAGAAAGAAAAGTGGGAAAAATCATGACATTTCTTTTGGTTGTTACAAATTGCATAACACATTTTCAAAGTGCATGTGAATGTTAATTCTCTAGTGAATGATGCAAACTTCAAAGGTGCAAAGCTAGGAGAATTAGTTGAAAAGGTTCACACTAGGAGGACAACCTCACATTTATACTTATGTCTTTAACTTGTCTTCAACCACAATGTTTAGTCGGAAACAACAAACCAAATTGCAAAATGTTTTTTGTAATTGAAACATATTATTTGCAACTAAAACCATAAAGATCAACAAGTGCAAATTCAAAATAACATTTCAATTACAAATGTTAACCATCTGTTAATACCACATCAATAATTACCACTTTAAATCATTTAAACTCCAAACAACACTTATAACCACTTTAATTTAAAATCATTTTCAATTATAACCCTAGGGTGAATGAACTTCATTCATTAATGTTACATGATGTAATTAATTTTCTAGTTGTAAGTTAGATTATATTGCAATAAATTAGGCACAATGTTCAACTAATAGTTCAATGAGATGTGGCACATTCACATCCATAGGTTAGGCCACATGGCATTTAGGGTAAGCCATTTAAACACAAGGTTAGGCTATGCCATATGGCACCTAAACCTAAACCTAGGTTAGGCCATTTAAACATAAAGCTAGGCTAGGCCATGAGACATAGGCTCTAGTAATGGGTTAATTAAATAAATAAGCCACATATAATAGGCCTAGACCTAGGCCACTTAGCTAGGAAAATACTATTTCATTTTTTATTTAATTTTAAAGTTGAAACTTTTTTATTGGTTCATCCCAAATGGCAATTCCATTTTCATGTTTTTTTTGTGTTTTTTTAACATTTATAATAAAATTCCTTATATAGTTTTGAAATTTGAAATGGAAAACAAACAATATGATATAAACATTTTAATTATAACTTAATTTCAACTTAGTCACAACTATTACCTACTAATAGTTTTACGTAACTTACTACCTATCAATTAACCTAAACTATTAAATAATGTAACATATGTGCCACCTAGGCTAAGCTTAAGCACCTAGGCTCAAACCACTTGAGCCATGTGGTGTGTAAGCCTACCTAAATTACTTCTAGACCTAGGCCACACCATGTGGCATTTAATTTAGGCATGGACTTAGGCCACACTGATGATGGCACCTAGGATAAGCCTAGATTTAAATAGCCTATAAGTGGTGCCTAGGTTAGGCCATGTGGCATATAAATTAGGCCTATAACTAAGCAACATGGCACTTAAACTTAGACCACATAAAACACACAATGTTTAGTCCTAAACCTAAGCCATGGCACATGTCAGTTAAGGTTAGGCCTATACCTAAGCCCCATGGCACTTAAGTTAAACTTAAACCTAGGCCATGTGGCTAAACTAGGCTAAGTTACATATATACATCTCAAACCAAGCTATTTAGATAGGTATTTTATCCTAAATAGGTGAAAGCATGGTATTTTATACAAAAAGACTTTGACAAAAAAATATCAAGTTTTTTTGTCAACTTTAAAAAAAGATAGTTTTTCATGAAAACATAAGAAAATAGATTCAATTTTTACTTAAAATTCATTTTGCAACCATGGTGCTTTCTAGGTTACTACTTGAAAATCTACTTGAAACCTACTTTTACAATGTAAAATTTAAAAATAAATTCATAATAATGAACAAATATCTTTTTTTTCATCATTTAGTAAAAATATTAAATGTATAATAATTTTATGATGAGTTTTAGTCCTACTTCTTGTTAGTTTGGCAAGTAAACTACTAAGGTAATTGAATTGTATACTTTACCATGTTTTCACCCAAACCACATACATATGTAGGTTAGATATATGTAGGTAATAGCCTAAGTATGTAAATTAGGTGTACTAGGTATATTGGGTGGCCTAGTATAGACCTATGTATACCTATGTAGTAAATAACATAACCTAAGTATATAAGTAGCTTAATAATCTATTAAGGTTTTAAATAATCTACTTGGATGTAAAGTTGTAAATGTGCACAATGTTTCATCCATCAAGATTGAACTATTCTGTCCATCCTTGAAACAAAATTACGAAAATAATCAATAGATGAATTATGATGGAACCTCATTACCTAGTAATTACATGATGATTGATGACATCACATCTTTAGTTGACCTTTCAATCATAAATCAATTGTGAAATTTATTGATGCCCAAAATATTTTAGAGGTGGCTTTCTAATCAATGGTCATTTTGAATTGTCCACCAAATCAATAAGTAGGCCAACTTATTTGGTAATCACCATTAATTATTTTGATATTAAATTGTTTGCAATTGCAACATAGTTGAAAATGAACATGTAGCTAAAAAACATTTGGTTAAAAAAGGACATTTTCTCTTATTGATAACAAATATCTTTTTGCCTTGTTTGAAAATTTGCATGGTGTGCCTTAAAATTAAGGATAACTTTGGTTAGTTCAAGTTTAATCAATTAAAAAATTTCACAAAAGTTTATTCAAAATTAACTAAGTTTCACTATGAGAAATCATGTCCTTTGCAACTTGTCTCATGTAACAAAAAATTGTCCTTTACAACTAATTATAATTACAAATTAATTCCAAATGACATTTTTTATTTGCATAGGACAAGTTGCAAAGGACATGATTTTTCGTAGTGTTTTTATTTTTGTCACAATTTAACCAAAGCTTTAATAAGTTTTAATTGAAGAAAAATTTAGCCAGTTGAATCAATTTCTAATTTAACCAACTTTGAATCAATTTTTTGTTTAACCAAAGTTGAACCAAATTTGAGTTTTGTCAAGGTTTAACCAAGGTTTAGCCAAGTTTTAGTTGAACAAAGGTTTAACCAAGGTTTAATGAAGTTTTAGTTGAACAAAGGTTTAGTCATGGTTTAACCAAAATAAAATGGTTTTAATGCACGTTTACTTATATAATCTACAACATAGGTTGCGATTATAAAATATATCCCATGTTTTTTGTCCCCCTTTTCAATTTTGTAAACTGTATAAAGAGGTGCATTTGAAACATTGAAAAAACACCAAATTATTTTTTAAGTGTTATTTGGGATCAACCAATCAAAATGGTTTGCCCCTAAAGGTTAAACCAAAAACAAAATAGTAAAATCAACTACCTATTTAGCCTTTTTATCAACCTACCCTATTACCTACTAAATGTTTATTTAAAAGATATTTTAGCCCACATTCAATCAATATGGCACATGGCAAAAAAAAATTATTGTGCGATGTGTCATGATTTAAGACCATCCAAAAATGAACAATTTGTTGATTAAATTTTGTATTTTCAAATAATATCTTCCAAAATTCAATTTGTATGCCATGTGGAATTTTTTTTATTGTGTCACTTGTCATGATTTAAGAGCATGCAAAATGGACAATTTGTAGATTTAATTTTTTAATTTCTAAATTAATCTCTTCCAAATTTCAATTAGTATGTCACAAAGGCAAAGTTTTATTGTCCACGTGTTATGAGTTAAAATAATCTAGAATGGACAATGCATAATTTCTCGAAATTAAGTTTTTTTCAAAATATCCATAAGTGTTGCTAAATGGTAACACATCATTTGTTGTTAATATTGACCAGATTTAAATTGCATGGTAAATATAATATATAATTCATATATAGTCCACCAAAGGATGAAATTGTATTTTCTTGATTTATTTCTTCCATCCAAAATTCATGTCCTTTACAAGTATGATTGCAATATGTGACTTGTCCAATGCGAATAACTGACCTTTAATTGTATATGTTGCCTTTATTAATTACAAGGATTTATTGCAAAATGACAATTTTTTTTTGCAATGCACACACCTTCCAACTTTTTTTAGAGGTGGTTAAAATTGCAATTTTTCTTCAGGAAGCTTATGAATTTCAAAATGTGTTCATATCAAATTAGCAAGAGAGGTTTTACTTGACATTGCATGTAGAGGCAACTATTGCTTATACTTTTGAATTAGATGCTTTCAAAGTTCAAATGGGCCACATTATGTTTGCTTGTTTCAAGTATGTGGAGTGGTCCAACTTCCAAAAGCCATTGCAATCTTCACCTTACTCATTCATGAACTAAATTGCTCCAAAATAGCTATGTGAAGATTAAACAAGTTTGGATGGGCCAAACATGCTCCTTTGGTCCACATTTAAATGCTCTAAAATTGAATATGACAAGAATGAAGGGACAAGAGTGGAGAAAGTCATATGGACTCATGAATCATGACATCTCTTTTAGTTGTAGCAAATTGCAAAACATGTTTTCACTTGAGTTCAAGTGAAATTTTAATTTTAATTCTCTAGTAAAAGGCATAATAACCCTCTTGTTGTTGTTAATTGTAGCCAAATGTATGCCCGTCATAATAATCGTGTACCTGAAAATAGTCCTTGACCAACCCACATGTTGCCAAATGCAATCCCTTGTGAACCCATATGTCACCACTACTTTTGATCATGAATTACGATCACAATCACAATTAATGAGAGTAATCCCTTGTGAACTTAATTCATATCAATTAACCACCTCTGCTAACTGATGTCTAAGTTGTGTAGCCACATTATCTACTAGCTAGGTCCTTGAACAAACAAACAAAAAAAAAAGGCTGGCAAGGGCAACTTCAACACAATGTCAATCAAATAATTAATCGATTTGAAGATTCAATGTAGAAAATATAAAATGTTCCAAAATGTTCTTGATTTTCAAACAATGTTTACTTATTATTTGAAAAAAATATTTTTTGAAAATTTCAATATTCCTACAAATAATATAATTAGTGTCAAAGCTACCAAGGTACTAGGTATATATTACTTGAGTAATATATACCATGTTAACAAGGAGATGCAGTCCTAATAATTAGCAATGAGCTTCTAAGGGCAACATAAGCTTTTACCTAAGGACTAAAAACATGCTCTGATTTTTTTGGTGCAATTGGAGGGCATGTTACCATATATATATATATATATATATATATATATATATATTGGGGAATGCCTGTTTTCAAAATGCCCCTCATTTCTCTGTTTTTTTTTCCCTGCAAATTAGAGCATGTCTTTGTATTAGAATGAAATCGACTCTTCACAAAAAGGGTGAATTTTGTTGTCCAGTACGGTCTTTTGATTTCAGGTGGGTTTTTCCATTCTTATTTGTTTTGATGCATAGCAATTGTAAATTTGCTGAAATAAGTCCATTTGCAAAAAAGAAAATTTCAGCTTGTGTCTTTACATGTGGTGATGCCTTTGGATGAGGGCATTATGCTTTGCATAGGGCCTCTTCTAGTAATGGCCTCTCCAGGGGTGTTACGTCCTTACACTTAATTTTCAAATTACAAGAAAGGGGGTTAAGAGGACTATAATTTGGAAACCCTAACCTTTGGAAAATACCCTTTCCCCCTAATTGGTATTATGAAAGAAATTAAAAGAAAAGGTTTAAAAGGACAAAAGTCAGGAGTCCTAACCCTCTTCAAAACTTATTTTCTCCAATTAAGAGAGCAACCACAAGTAAGGGTTTTTGAGGACTAAGTTGGAAACCTTAACCTATCAAAGGAACTACAAGAAAGGTTCTAATAGGATCATAATTGGGAACCCTAACCATCCCAAAGTGATTTTGGTTTTGTTCACTTTGATCTGTGCTTTTTCAAGGTTTTGTGCTTGAAGACCTTTCATTGGCTCTTCCCTTAAGGAAGACATTGCATGCATTGGTGTAAGAATTGGGCATAAAACTTTGGCTCAACCTGAAACCCATGAGTGAGAGATGTTTAGAATACCACATATGCATATGATGGATCAACAACATATTTTGTAGAAGTGGAAGTTTTATATTCAGTAATGAAAGTCTTTAGTTTGAACTTGCTTTCTCATTATGTAAAAGCCAATTGTGAACATGAACAAATGACATACTTACCATTGTTGTGATTTTGATTAAAGAACTTAATTAGTAAAAAATCATAATTAAGAATTCCTATATTTCCTTTTAGGTTATATGCAACAATTATCACTCAACAATCCTAAATAATGCTTTATATTCATTCTAGGTCTTTTATTTTCATATTATTATTATTTAAAAGAAATGTTTGTTCTTAATTCAATCATTAATTTAATATCTTTAATTATTTTCAAATAATTAAAGAAATGTTTAGGGTCTTTGATCTTTGAATGTATTCAAATTTTTTAACTTGCACCATCACAAGTTTAAAATTACGACCTTTGTGAGAGATTGAGTTGCCATTGGGACCTTGATTGAGATTGGAATTTGGGACATCTTCACATATTCTTTTGAAAGATTTAACCTTTTAGGTTCAAGTCCAAAACTGCCATAGTGAGTTGGGCATTACAGTGCTTCCTGAGACATTGACCTGGGAGGGAGGGGAAATAGTTGGATACTCCTTTGAAAAATTCAATTCCCAAGTCCAAAATAATATTGCATTCAATTGGCCTTCAGGTTGCTCCATCATTCTCATGGAATAGGAGATTTAAAATTACAATCATAAATTATAGCCCATGAAACATGGAGCTAGGATTCATCCTTCATTCTTCTCTTTGAAAGACCAAACATTGATCCTATTAAACTAGGCTTGGGAGTTTTCTAGCATTCTAATTTCTTGTCGAGTTGAGAAATTTAAACTTGCATCAGGTTGCATCTTCAAATTTTGAGATTCCTTAATAGTAACCTAATATTGTCTAAAACAATTCCTCGGGTATGAACACAAGGTGCATTTCAATGTTGTTCATTTATTAACAATAATGATCAAACAACCCCCAAGAGTTATCAACATGGGGTTCAAAAGATCAAAGAACTGGAGATCCAAAGGTTTGGGACTAAAAGAACCTTGTTGCTGAAATAACCAACCCTTTGAAAATTTCATGATTTTTTTAAACTTTGGAATTTGTTTGTGATATGCTTTGTCAACTCATTAGAAAATTTCTATTGTCATGAAAATGTTCTCGTTCTTTTGGTTTTTGGTTTCTTTTGTACTTCGATTGCACTTGAAGCTCAAGGTGTTGATGCATTGAGGCTAATGGCATTAAATGTTGGCAGGGACAAGATTGGTACTAACAATGATCTTTTTCTCGACAAACATAATGATGAGCACATAAAATGTAAAGCTCAAAGCTCAAACATTTTAACATTCAATTTCAAGTTTTTATTTTGTTAGTTCGTATTGTATACATTGTAAAAAAGGCAAAGACTATTGAGAGTTAATTGAGGTTGATTTTTTTTTATTCTAGTATTCTCATTTGTCATTTTAAAATTCAATCTAATGCGACGCGCCCCCAAACTTTCTAAGAGACCCAAATGTAGGTCCTAAAGTGAAATAATGGAAAAAAAGGAATTGAAGCAAGCTTTTTAATTCATAAAACTTGAGGGGTAGGAGGGCATGCTAGAGCTCTGGGATGGGATTAGGACAAACTCATAAGCAAAAATTCAATATGATATTAACTTGCACAACCAAATAAAAAAGACTATTAATGCAAATTAGAAGCAAGTAGTGTGGCAGATTTAATAATAACAACTTCAAGTTCAAACTTTACATGGCCCACAACCTTTGGGAAGAGGCACCACTCCCTTCCATATAGTATACTTTTTGACTCTCCGTGAAGGTTACATTCAAATAACACTTTTTCCCAGGACTCCCAAATGGGAGTTCCAAAAATAAGACTTTTATTGTCCCAAAAAATTTCATGCTCATATCTTCTTCAAATTAAGTGTGTTTGGAGCATGCAAGGGAAATATTTTATAGCCTTCAAAAAAAAAAAATTCAATAATTTATTGCATGCTTCATTTAGAGATCATTTGATGCCTACTCTAAGGGGATTTATGGTTAGGAATCAAATTCCCAATTTGACTCTTGGCTCATCTTTTGATCATAATTCGTGCATTTTAAGTCTAAATGAACAATGTAAAAACATTTTAGCAATCGCACTTCAAGACCTTTCTAATGGTATCCTGGGGGCCCAATTTTATTTTATTTTACCTTGTCAACTAAGGTTTTGAATATTCAGGACTCCTGCACAAGTACAACTACCAAATGAAAGTGCACGTGGGAATCATTGGGCTTAATTTTTTGCACTTTGCTTAACTTGTGAAAGTGTGTTTCACTTTCAAACACATTCTCTTGGCCTTATGTGCCTTTGCACTCCACATTTAATCCTAAGCCCAATGTTAAAGTTATGACATAAGGGGGAAAACACAATACAAAGGGCCAAAAATATTGTTACATAGTATTATTTTCCACAAGTGTCCATGTTTGAACTCAACCATGGTAATATTGGAGCATATTTTTTCAAAATTTATGCATAATATGGTAGATTATAGCACAAAAAATTCAATTGCAAAGAATTTTTTTTTTCCAACTTATATTGTGAGGTTCCAAAATATATTTGTGGCAAAAAAATGTAATAAGTATGTGCTCAAAAATGCAAATATACTCAAAAAATGATTGAAGTGATTTTTAGTTTTTATCAAATTTGTAATATCTATCAAACATTGTGATTCCATATGATTGGTATAAGTTTGTGAATCATGTGAAAATTTTGATAATTATAATATTACAAATGGGTAGTTTTAAGGGTTATGACCATAAGTTTGTGGTAAATTAACATTTTGACAAATTATCATTTTCAAATGGAAGATGACAAATATGTGAGCTGGGTAATTTTTTTAATTTTCATTTCAAACATTTTTTGGCGGACTAATTCAAACCCAAACCTAACACAATTTAAAAATAGAAACAAGCTCTATTATACTATATATACCATAAATATTCAATATTCCTTAAATTTAAGCTTTTACACTTTATTTATTTATTTCAAATAATATTAGATATCATTAACTTTGTGAAAAATAAAAATATCAAGCTTAAACACTAAAAGTCAAACCAGAAATTAAATGCAATATGTTTTGTAGAAATATACTTTACATACGTGTCATGAAAGTGCCCAAAGTACCCTCCTTGTAATGTGCTTTCACCCATAACAAATAATGCAAATTTTGGGGGTTGTAGTTTGTAAGTTTATAACATCAAAAATCCAACATGGATTCCCAACTAGTGATGGTGGAATTACTTTTGATGAAATGTTTGTTGCATTGCTTGCAACATCTCTTGAAAACAATGAGAATGGGAACATTTCAACTAGTGCACCAAATTTTTCTTTTAGTAGTGGTGTATAAAAGCAAAATCTTACTATGTTTGGGGGAATGGTATCATCATCACATGAAAGTGCTGCTAAAGATAAACTAATGTTTGTTGTAACTAACCTTTTCAAAAACTTGCAAAAAGAAAATAAATTCTAAAAGCCTTGGAACTACACCATCCTTAGTTTAGCTTTCTTTTGTGTGAATGATGGTTCATCTATAGATTTTATCAATGCCTAGGTGATGTGATGCATTGCATGCCACTATGAAATAATTGGTCCAACAATCCTTGTTCAATTGACTAGGTGTTAGAAAAGATTGATTATATATTTCAAAGCCAATGGCATCATGGCCATGAAAAAACACATAGATGTCAAGCATGCTACTCTTGTTCATAAATTTTGTGAAGAAGTCAATAACATCACAAGAGGTCCATCAGTCCAACATCTTACAAAAAAATGACCTATAATTAATCCAAGCATCATCTCTATATTTTTTTTATCCATTGATCCGTTCAATAAAGATAATTAACAATGAAATGTTTTCATTCAAGATTTGGCCCTATTCATCACCAAAAGTTATTTACACAACCGAATAGTTGAAAACATATGGTTGCAACAATTAGGTTTGTGGTTGTGTCATCACATTGTTTTTCCTTCTAAAATGTTTTTCATAGGTGAAATGCTCCTTGATTTGGTAAAGAAAACAAAAGAATTATATGTGACATCTACCTTTTTTGAATGCTTGTTGGCAACAACAACATTTGATTTGTGGATGTCCATGGGTACCTACGATGTCTTTGCACTTGTGGTCAATTTTATTAATGTGGATTGAACATCCAAACATGTGATGATCAAGTTGTTTGAAGCTATTGAAACAATGAAGCAAACAGTGTTGTTGAAGTTTCAAGCCTTTTTTAACAAATTTGACTTGAGGGTTAAAATCTTCACCTATGTCAAAGATGAAGGTGTTAATTTGAATGCAATGATCATGATCCTAAAATTAATAGTTAGTCGTGAAAACCTCAATTTAAAAGAGGCATTCCAAGGCACATGTTTTGGGCACACCATGTCAAAGGCTTGCCAATATGGCACAATAGATGATAAATACCTATTGGTTTGCATGAAGTGTCCATCCTACTTGGCCAAAATGACGTACAAAATGCCTTACATGACCCAAGAAGTCTAGGAAAGGCTACCAAGACTGGACTAAGGCTTGTATTGATATTGGTTTGTGACCACGAAAATTGTCCATCCTTATCAAAATATTTTGTTTCATATCATATTCACCATGAATTTAGTGAAATTTTCTACTTGTGATAAAAACACAACATGTTAATTTAACATTTGAATAACTTTTGGAACAAAAAAATTATGACTAGGTTAAAGAATTTGTTGCATGCTTGATTTGTCAATGTGAGTTGTTTAAAAAATCATTGCTTAACATTTCTATTTATGTTTGAAGTTTTGGTCAAGAAGTTTTGCAAATGGTACTTTAAGTTCTAGACCCAAAGTTCTTCAAATGGGGTGTACAACCTATTTTAATAATTATTTTCTTCATCTTCCTCTAGTTAGGGCATCCTAGCCTTTTTCCTTTGTCTTCCTTGAATGAGATTTTTTTTCCTTTGTTGAAATTTGATACTGTAAGTTACCTTTACCATTTCAAAATAATTTAGAAAAATATTTATTTATTTTCACTTTTTCACTTCGACCTTCTAATCACAAAATTTTAAGAAAATCAGATGTAATAAAAATGAAAAAATAATAATTCAACATATTATTGCAAATAGGTACTTATATAGTTAGGTTGGTACTAATAAGTAGGTAGTTTAAATGTTGTTAAACTAGTGAGTCAATCAATTATGATAATTTATTATGATGATTCAAGGCATGTATTGATTTTGAATAAATAATTGTTATTGGAAATGGAATCAAGAGGTGTTCATGGATAAATGAACAAATGAGCCATAAATTTGGAAATTTGGAAATTAAGTTTTCTAAAACTTTCAACAAGGTAGCTTGCAAAGTTTTTGAAATTTGAAATTTTATTATTATTCTTTTAATTATGGCTGACATGGTAAAGGTACTATGGTAATCAAGTTCTATCTAATAGTTGTAATGGTTCTTGGGATGAAGTGATTGGATTGCAATAGCTTCAAGTGGGGCATGTCCTTCTTTTGCTTTTCTAATTCCTATCCAAAATGTTTATATAAGACATTGAAATCATTGAGTATTTTGTATCAAGTTTAGTTGAATTAGCTTAAAATGTTTCAAGCTTGTTCAAATCAAATAGTTGCCTTGAGCTTTCTACTTTGATCATCAATTTGCTACCTACCACTTTTTGTTTTGCTTGAAATTATTGTTGAATTTATCCAAATTGGTGCTTAAAGTTCTAGACTTGAAGTTTTTAGACTTTGTAGGTTATTGATGAATGCAATGGAACAAAATATTGGAAAACTAAGTGCAATGGAATAAAATATTGGTCATTGTTTCAAATGTTTTTAGATTGTGGGAGTCATTTTTGCAGTTCAAAGTCATGGTTTTAATTTTAATGTTATTTTCTAGTCTATTTTTATGTTTGATCTTTTTTTGAAGGCCGCATTTTCTATTTCCCCTTCTTTCATACTTGCACATGATTGCTATTTTCTTGGGATTAGATTTGAGGGTTCTACTACCTTTTTATAACACCATGATTCAATTGTTTTCAAATTAATTAATATTAGAATTATTGAAAAACTTTTAGGGGTCATGAACATATTCACATCATGGTTTCCAAGCAAGCCATCTTCATATGATTGTGAATCATGGAAGACATGTTTGGAAGTTATTTGTTTCAATGATTTTTATTTATTTATATGGTGTGACTTATGAGCCATTTTTGTTTGATATTCAAACTTATAAAAATTAAACCACATGTTCTTACCATTAGGAAGAGGATTTTTTGTTTTAAGGAATGATCATGAATTAGATTTATTGTAATTTTAAACTTTTGCTATAGTTGTTCATTGATGAGATTATTGATAACACTTGTTGGTCTTGTTGGGTTTTTGAAAGCTTTGAAAAAGATTTTATTTACAATTTACTTATTGGTTTAAATAGAAATTATGCAAAGCCTTCTTATCTAATCCTTGTACAATTTTGTTGCCTTGGTTTTGAGCCTATAATGATTTTTTTTCACATAATTCTTGAAAGGTGCAAATGGTATTATAAGCCATGAGGATGGCATTTCTCAACATATTAGACTGGATGCACTATTTTTTTGGTTTTCTTTTTTGGTTTTGTTAATTTTGGTTACATATGATTGTGGGTTTAAAAACATTTGACTTGCTTCATCACATAAGACTGTATGTTTGCCAATGTAACCAACTTCACAAAAATTGTAGGTTCTTGAGTCTAAAAAGACCATAATAGTGGCCAATCACTCACATTTGCCTATTAGATTTCTCAAACATTCTACCTTTTTGAAGAAATGTGCTTAATCCTTGGATCAAAATCTCATATACTACTCTAAGACATGAAAAGGATTTGTTGCAGCTTGAATGTTTAGTATTTTTAAATTTAATGTAGTGGATGGAGTTTGAATGAAAGAAATTCGTGTTTTGCTATTGGGTTAATTTTTTCTTTTAGAATATGTTGTATATAATTTGAAAACAAAAAAATTCCTTTGGAACATGCTAGGTATAATTTGGAAAAAAAAGAAGTTTCCTTCTATTTGTAGGTTTGCCAGTATAATGCTTTTGTTTCAAAATGTAGATCATTATATCAAGAAGTAATTGTTTTATGTTGTAATTATCAAACACAATAGGAGGTCCAAACATGATAAAGTATGCCAAAAAAGTAGTCCTAAAAAATTGAATTTAAAAAAAATCTTTTTTCAACATTCACATTCAAAAAAACATTAAAAACCTAATTAAATTGCATTTTGAAATCATAGAGCATTTCATTGAGCTTATTGTAAGTTGAACATAAAGTTTGAGATATTTCTATGTAAGAAAAATGGATGAAAAGTATGTTTTAAATTGGTTGGTTGTTCAAATTTTCCAAAATATTTCTACATTAAAACTTTGATAGATTATGATTATAGTATGAAAAGTTGAAATTATATCCATACACATTAGGTTTTTATCAACTTGAAAGTATAATAAGTTAATTGAAGTCTTACTTTCATGTAATTGTAACCCTATTTTGTAGAACTATGACATACTTTTTAATACTTGCATTTCAAAAAATGTACTTAAATGCATATTAAAACATGTGACTCTTCAATATTATGCAACAAAGTCAAAGAACTTTTTAGTGTTGATCATTGACTTAAATAATATTCATGAATTCAATATATTAAGATGTGCAAAAAAATACTAGGGGTCTCTCATTGGCATATTTTACCATGCTTATGCCCCACACTCTTATTGGCCAAGTTCCTTTTTCATTGTTGTGGTAAGTTGTGCAAATGGTTGTGGACATTCTCTCCTTGGTTTTTTCTACATGTGTTTTAAATCAATCTTGTGGACATTGGCTCCTTAGTGATGCTTTGAATTTGTTTATTTCAATGGTTTTCGAATTTCAAGCAAACATCACCATTCATGCTATACCAAAGAACATGGTGGATGATGACATGGGTGGGTATGATGTTGGTAAAATTGGATGTGAATATCAAAAAAAAGTCATTTATGTCTTGAACCTTTTTTCTTTCTTGCAAAAGTTTGATTTTAAAAAGTGCATAATACTTGTATTTTATGTTGGATCCATGGTTCAAGAACTTGCACCTTGTGTCTTCATTCATTGGTTGTGAAGGGTATGCATCATGGTTGTAATAAAATATAATCAAAGATCATTAATCTCTATGTTGTTAAAGTATTATGAACACTTGCATCCACTAACTTTAACCTCCCAAATTGATTCACAATCTTCTCACATAGACATTAATGTGGGGTGTGTTTTAAACGTCTCTGAAATGTCAAGTTGTAGCAATGAGCCAATGAAGGAATGTGTCATTTGAGGATTTATGTTGTTCATAAGGTTTCAAGTTGATGCAAAGGAGATTAAATGCCTAGTATAATGATGGAGCAAACATGAAAGCAAGTTCCCCATTGCGGGGTTACTTGCATGTTAGGTTTTGGACATTATAGGATCATAGATTGAGATGAAGATCATTCCCCCTTCTTGAGCTATATTGACCAATTTTTGTGGAACTAATTTGCAATTTGACAATATGGAAGATTTAATATTTGTGAACAAGAATTGGCTTAATGACCCTACATATGGTTGTAATGCTTCAAAAATCATGGGAGAGGTGGTTGATCTTAAAGTAGATTTGGGATAAAAATTCAAAGGTGTTCTTGAACATAAAAATGTTTTTGATGTCCATGATCAATAGAGGATCCTAGTAAGCTCCCATCAATTTGTATCTTCCAAATGATAACCAATTTGAAAATTGATGTTGTTCCTATTTTAAAGTCGATTTACATGTTAATACATGTTTATTCTATGTACATGGCATGGTGTAGCAAATCATTTTTTTTTGCTTTATATTGAATTTTTTTTATTATGCACATGATATGATCAAGAAGAACATTTTTGTTAAAACATGTATTGTTATGGTTTTTAGGTTTTAACTTTTATTTTGTGACAACATGGAGATGGATTTTTAAAAATGCAAATCGTCACATTATTGTGGGCCATTGTTATATAATGAACATGCTTATTGGGTTCACAAATTTCTATAACCTAGCCATGATTTGAACCCATACAAAATTTATTGAAGGGGCCCATCCAATTATTAAAGTTTGTTGGGTGTTGATCCATAGTTTATAGACATGAAATTGGGTAATGAACTTGTGATTGCAATAATTCATATAATAACTTGTGTGCCATTACTATTTATTAATGTTATGCCATTTAAAGTCTTTGCAAATTGGGTGCTCATGACATTTTAGAACAAGTGAAAATGCTTGTGCTTTTTACAAATTCTACAAGTGATCAACGTGATGAAACAAAAATGGTTCTAGTTGGTCTTCAATGTGTAATGCAAGTTCATGTCAATTTCGTGCATCTAAAAAAGTTGGTATCCAGAATCTTTCTTATATCTTTTGAACTTGGGAAATCTATAGTGTTAGTAGCCTTGTGTTATGTTATGGGTTGATTTTTATTTCCTTCATTAACAATTATAATGTTGTGTATGAATGATTTGGCACATTCTTGCAACTTGAATTTTACTACAACATTTTATCCCATTTGTTGGAGCTTTTGGAATGTGCATTTGCAAACTTTGAAGTCCTTCAATTTGCACATTAAAAGTGCATAGCAATTGGAAACCATAGTATGGATTGGGCCTCCTTTTCAAGCTTCATAACATAGATTATTTGAAACATGTTTGTTGAAGTACCTATATATAAAAAATTGACTATCAAAAACATTAAAAAATCATTCTTTCTAGCATGGAATTTCTTGCTCAAAATTTATGTGCAATCCATCGACTTTGCAAATTTATGGTACTTAACATTCCATCTATCAAAATCACCATGTGTTAAGGAAACACTACCTCTTCCTGGTCCAAGTGTAACTAAACATAATGATGTTGAAATTTATGTATATTTATCAATGATAATTATAATACTATAAGTTCTCCTTGTATTGTATGAAGATTGCAAGCTTGATATGTTATGATGGAAGTATTTTTTTGCAACCCATTTATTTTTTGTAGGTTTTCAATGTGCTTTGATTGACACCAATCCTTAGAAAAATTGATGTTTAGGGAAAGTGCTTCTTTCCTCTCATGTTGATGAGGTTCTAAAAAACATTTTTTTGACCCTTTGTGTGTGAAGCATTTTGAAAGCTTCTATTAGAACTTAAAACCCTAGAATTGCGCACATGCACTTTGACAAGATACTTAATGTTGTGATGCAAAAAACTTTTAAGTAGTTGAAAAATCGCTAATGTAATGACCAACATAATTCATTGGAATAATCCATATAATTTTGGTTAGGAGAATTGAGGTTAGGTGTGTTGTGTATTCATTTATTTGTTCTTAAGAAACATTTGGTAGTTGTTTTGTTTTATGATTGCAATTATGTAAGGCTTTCAATAGATTACATTTGATTTGATTTCACTTTATGTGTTAGTTCAGTGTTGAAATTTTTAAAGATCTTTCCTTGGTTCAAGTTCAATCTCTGTTTTGCAATGAACTTACTTAAACTATGAAGGTTCCAATTTTGAGGTATGGTGTTCCTCTCCTTGAGGGACTTTTATAAGTTTCAAGAGGACAATTGTGGGCAAGTGACTGCTATACATGCAGTCAAGAGAACCTATTGGTAGAGTTAGAACTTTAACTTCACTTTTAAGTTCGTCGATATTTTTGTGTGCTAGGAGACACAACTACAACCTTTTTAATATTTTATTCATTCAACTAGAACATGATTGCTCTCTTCCCATACTTCTAATAGTGTTAAATTATACCTTGGTGTATGTTACCTCACCTCATGCACCTGAGAGGACTAATTGCTAGAATTAAAATTTTAGTTAAGAAACACACCTACAACTTTTAGCTTAGTTCACTGTCGCCTATTTGGTTGTCGTCCCCCCTTCCCCCAACCCCAAAAAAAAATTAGACCCCCCCTTTTGCTCCCACACCCTCCCTGAAGCCAAAAAAAATTGGGGATCTTGGGTGCCTTACCTCATTGGCTGAGTAGAATTTCTATCCCTACATCCATTTGTCACCACCTTCACCTAGGCTTATACCCATTCATACACCTAAGGCACTTATTTTTTGGACCCAATTTGTGACACCCGTTGCAATGGACATAAATTTGTTTAAGGGCAAAGTTTTAAATTGCAATAGGTTCTGCAAATGCAAAAACAAAAAAACCTTCCATTTTAGTAGGACCCAAGTAAAAAACCAAAAAGTATACCTGGTGGGGTGTCTCTCAAAGAACTGGGATATATTGAAGAACCTACTAGGATATTGGTCTAGGTATTAAATTTGTTAAGGAATTGGGAAAGTATGCCCGCCTTCAAAAGTATCCAACCCCCAGCCCCACATAATATATACTTATCAATGGTTATCAAAAACTTGGAACTGGGTTGTTTTTTCAAAGTTTCACAATTCATAACCACCCACCCAAGCTGTTATCTAGAACTGTTTCTTATAAAAATCAAATACCCACCCCCACATTGGTCCAACCTCCAGTTTCGGAGCAGCAGTGAGTTTCATTGTTTGTTTTTCAGTAGCTATGTTAAAATCCATTTACACTTGTATCACTTGACACTGCTTTGGCAAAACTGGGTTCTCATCCATTTTACAAATAACTTTATTGCATTGTGCATATAGATCCCCACTTTTAGGACCAAGGAACAGTGAATGTGTCAAAAAAAAAAGAAAAAAAAAAAGGAAAAAAGAGAAGAAAAAGTTGCCAAAAAGACAATCACTCCAAAGCTACGAATCTGATCAAATTAACCCAATAGTTAAATTGACTTATGGTGCATTCACACTTGGAGTTAAGTCAGTGTTAAATGAAAATCTAGGTGGCATCCTAGGTGGCTCCCAATGTTAAATGAGCAATAGCTTAATGTTAAGTGAATGTTAGCTTAACATAAAATGTTTATGGTAAGTAAGTGGAAGTCCTAAATGACTAGCATGGTATTAGGGGACTCAACACTAAAGTCCCTTAACACCAAGTGTGAATGCACATTTAGTCACACACTGGTACCACATTCAATCTCTATTGTTTTAACATTCTCCAAAGAACTTGACATAATCTATTGACATTGGATGGATCAGATCATTCTGATTCATTCTCTTGAGCTATCTATCTGGTCCGCCTTTTGACATTATCAAGGCATGTTTCCCTCCTCCATAGATTCCTAACTCAACACAACAATGCCTTCAAAACATTATGAATTCACACACTGCTCACCAAACAGAACCTCTCGAGTTCCCAAGTTATGAAGTTGTAACGATCAGGCAGATTGTTTCCCTCGTTTCCAGATGCTTGCGTACCACAACACAAATGCTCCAATCATCCTCCAGTCATAGAACCTGAATCCCCATGGCAACAAAATAATTCCCATTCAGATTTCCTACACACATAGGTGTTCACTTCATTCTTTCAGCCAATGTCCCAACCCTTGAAAAGCAATCTCAGGCACTTTGCTCTTGAGATGATAATGTCAAACAGATCAGCTTATAAAAATCCCTTATGAGTTTTCATCATCTCCATCATTTGTTTCTACCCTAATATTACTTTAGTGAACCCCTGAATCTTTACACCCAATTTCCAACGCAACAAAAGTTGTTGGAAATTAAGAACCAAACATTGAAGGCCACAGCCATGAACATTCCTCTCATAGGAATGAGAAACCAGAAAAAAAACAGACTTTTATCCTGGAGAAACTTTAGCTGCCCTTCATTTCTCCCCCATAAATGGTCATTTGAAACCTATTTTCCAACACATTTTGGCACCTGTTCTTTAGGCATTGTGAGACCCATCCATGTCCAACACAGTTCCACCTTAGGTACAACCCTGCCCAGATTTTTGTGGTGTATTTGGAGCAGGTTTTTTCTTCCAAGTACCCTGCTTGGCTACTTGTGACCAATACATTTCTGACATGTGGCAATCCTGTGTGGTTTAAGGGGTGAATACTTGGGTCTAGAAGGGAAGGAAAAGTGGCTATTAAGGTAATTGTTGGGTTCAGAGCTTGTGGCTGCACATTTCTTGCCATGGTAAATTTTGCAGGCAACCACATTCAAGTTATAGTAGGAAATTGGCAACCACATTGAAATTCCAGTAAGAAACTGTCAACAAACACATGAACAAATTTAGGGAACCACAACATGAATCAAGTAGAAAATTTGCAAGACAAAACCATTGCATAACACATTCTAATGTACCCTGGGAAATTTTGTGGTAGTCCCAAAGTCCAGAGTCTTGCAAAATAACTCCATACATAAGAGGAAAGAGGCACCAGACCTACGTGGTAAAAATGGTAGAGGCAGGAATTCAATATTAAGGGCATGTTCCAAGGCCATTTTTTCAGTAATACCATATCTGATAACATTGTTCAACTATGGTGGGGCAATGAGAACCATAGAAATTCTACAAACAAAATGACGTTGATATAGTGGTTGACAAGACAGACTATTGGCCTCACCAATAGTCCATGCAACAACAAACACCATCCTCAAACTGATGAAAGTGATTGGCATCCCTCACCATGACTGCTCTCCTGACTATGTTTGAAATGAACTTTGTAGAGTTGTGGCAGTCTTCACGAACCCACAGATATTATTCGGAGTGGAGTACCAAGAGCTGTGTTTGATGGGCCTAAATGCAATAGTTGAGCATTTGGGCCCATCAACACTCATATCCTGCATCAACCATGAGCCCTGACAATCTCTTCAGTCCTGCATGAATTTCAATGATCTGTGGGTGGTCTTCATCACCTACTCTGAATGTATGCACCTCATTATTCACTTCAATCCAGGTGCGACCTGGCTGCTTCTTCACACCTCTTTCCTTTCTCTGCTGTTCAACCTTATCAGAGAGGTGCCTGTTGCGAGCAGAAGCATAAATGTTTGATAGCAGCACATAACCCACAGCATTTTCAGGCTCCAATTGAAGAATTTTTTTAGCAATATGTTCTCCCATCTCCATGTTACCATGAATTCTGCAAGCAGTCAGGAGTCCAGCCCTTTTGCTGCAGTTCACGGAAAAGTTCAACTGTCTTCTCAGGTCGCCCAGCCTTAACATACCTTGCAAGCCTTCTATTCCATGAAAAGCTGTCCAATTGGAGGGTCCCTGGGGCCATAGCCGCCAGCTTTGCTCCCACCCATGCGAGGTTTCGATGGTTATCAAGCCAAAGTGCGTCCTGAAATCCGGGTGCCTTTCATTCACCTTCTCCTGCCTGCAATCGCACCACTGCGAAGGAAAAGAATTGCCGCCAAAGTTTCTCTGTCTGGCATGCTCCTGTTGGTCGAACATTTCCACCCCAAGTCGTTGCCAACGTTCTCTCACCACAAGTCACTGTATCTCCTATCTGCCGCGACTCAAGGGAAAGTCGATGGCGCATTTTCCGTCACCAATAAAAATGATTCATAAAGCAACCGAATTGAAGGACTTGGAAGTATTTTCGGTGCCGAGAGAAGAGGGAAACAGCACTACAACCAGAAACAAACTTCAGGAGACTGGTTCAAAGCACAAACTCGCCACAATACAAGGAATGGAAAATGAGAGGGGATACAAGATGCAGAAGAACTCACGACGTGTCTCCCTCCGTATGCGTCCTCTTTAGGGCTACCGTTGAGTTTGGACCAGTGTTCGCCGGTTATTTCTTTTTTTCCAGTAACCGGCAGTGTAGGTCATCAAAAAAGGTTTATAACTATAGACTTTCCGGTTATCAGCATCAATATCGAAGTAATACACACAGTTATCAATTTTAAACTGTTCATATTTTTTCTTGTTTTCAAAATTTTTCTATCATAAACCATGTTTAGTGTTTTTAGGATTATCAGATAACCTACATGGATGATAATCGAATAATCTGAGGAGGTTATTAAAATTTGAAAATTCAATTCTAGACAGCTAAATTATTTACCAGTTTTCAAAAAATCAATACCTGGCCGCAGACCTGGTTGATTGCCTTAGTCAAAAAACAATAACCGGCCAACCCTAGTTTGGACCAATGTTAAGGTGTTCTTTTGTAACCAAATCACACCATCTCATGAGCTATGTTATCTCAAAACTTACATTACATTCCTATGATTCCTACCTGAACACTAATTTTACATAACTTAAGAATAAACCAACATTCTACTAGCATGAAGTGGATCAGATCACTTTGCATTTCCATTCATAGGTTATCTTCATTTTCCATATGACATCATAGTTACACCTGATCCACATTCCCTTCATAGAATTTGTTTAGAATTTTCTCATGACATGACCCAACAATTATGACTTGAACAATCAACCCTTTTCCCCAACATTTGATAACAACCCGCCTAAAGTATCCCTTTAGAAATCTGACCATAGGAAAATATTGTCAAACATAACCTCAACATTTAAAAAATTGTCTCCTTGAATAGATACATCACAAATTGAATCCCAAGATAATAATTGTTTCCAAGGAGAAATGAAACTTCATTTGGAGCTCCCATATCAATAGGTAGTCACTTTCTTTTATCCATGTACAACATTTCAAATCTCTTACATGAAGTTAGGTATAATTTTTGATGCTATGAATAAATCAACCTTTTGTCATGAACACTATTTTCATATGACGAATAGAGTTCATTCATGATTTATAGTTAACTCTTAGCAATTCAACTCATCAAGTCTATAACAATAAAAATCAACATTGCTATCTTTTGGTGGGACATTGAATTTTTTTCTCTCTTTTCCTTTTGGGATGGGTGTTTTTCCTTTTATTAATTTTGGCTTAGTTTCAACAATCAACACATGAGAAAAAAAAAACCAACATGAAGTAAAACCATGAAAAAATGTCCAACCATGCACATTAAACCTTTAACCCAAGTTTTAAGGATCAAAGGTTGAAGAAATTCAACAGTTCTTTGAATTGTGAATATCCTACTAAAATTTGGATTTTACCCCCTCATTCACATATGGTGTCCAAAGCAACTTTGGGTGGTTTTCTATTGTTTTGAGAACCATCAAGTTTGGGTTTTAAAAGACTTTATGAAAATCACCTCAATTTATTTTTTTCAAAAAAATTATAGTCAACAAACCTAGGCATGGTTTCAAAAAATTGCCAAAGATAATATCACCCAATTTTTGAAGTGCTACTTTAAAAATATTTCATACTAAATGGTTTTCAAAGGTGGATCTCACATAACATTTATCAAAAGTTTTTTTTTTATCGAACATTGAATTTTTTTTAAAATTTTAATTACCAAAAAAAAAACTCTTCTTCTACCCTAGAAGCAACGCATATCAAGGAAACAACAAAATTCACTAGGAGTGAATGATAAAAAGGCAACAAAACTTAACAAGAAAAGGTTACAACACTCACCAGGAATGCATAACAAAAAGGTGACATAACTCACAACAAAGAGGTGACAAAATTTATAACAAGGAGGCAACATACAATAAAAAAGTGATAAAACTCATTAGGAGCCCATAGCAAGGAGGTGACAAATAACAAGGAGCTGACAAAACTCACCAAAAGAATACAACAAAAAAGGTGATGCACAACAAGGAGGCAATGAAGTTCAATAGGAGCACACAACACAACAAGGAGATGATGAAGCCCACTAAGAATGCACAACAAGAAGTCAACATGCGACAAAAATCAATAAACTAAATCAAATAATTAATCAAGGCAATAATCCTCATTAATAAACACAAGAACTAAACAATAAGCATTTTTATAATTTTTGAAAAAAAGAAACCTGGGGAGGAAGTGACCGAAATAGCTTTACATTGGTCCTCCAATAAACCTTTTTTTTTTTTTTCTAAACCCTACGTACCACCCTAAACTTGTTTCCCACTTATTAGAATCCTAACCATGTTATTCTTTAATATCTTAATAAAGTATAATATATATTTTAAAAAGATTAAGGGTTTCAAATGAATGATTTCCAACTCACAAAAAAAAGTTTTCAAAAGTATCACCTTTAATCATACCTTGAAATATTCAAAGGTGAATACCAGCTTGAAACCTTGGTTGGTTCTCATCTCTTTTCTGATACCCACCCAACATTCGTCCAAACTATTGACTAGGAGCTAGAGGTTTAAAAATTGTTTGCATATCAACTTTTGGATATGGAACATGATGAACTCATGGAATTGGGCAATTGTTTGTTGGCTAAGGCAATCATGTGTATACATAGTGTTAGGATTTAAGACCACCATACCTAACAATAATTCACATACTGTAGTACTTTTACCATTTCAACATAAATTAAATCATTCTTTGTTTTGCCAAACTTTTGAAAAAATATTTATTATTTGTGCCAAAATTTCAATAAAATCAAAATTTCATGTGTTAGGTTTAAACCATAGGCCTTCAAGGATAGTGATTTAAAATTGAGGTAATCTAAACATTAAATTGTCCCATAACATTGTCAAGAAGTTGTTTATTATTTTGTATAACCATTACCTATTGAAAATTTTTCATTAAAAAAATCAAGTGCAAAAGTTAAGATTTAAAATTTAATTAATTATTTGGTAGTTTGTTGCCGAATTGGTAAAGGTATTACGATATTTAGTATTGACAATAATTCACATATTAATTTCATTGGGACTCACACAAAAAGAATTGGTAATTGACCTTGGTGGCCAACTGGATTTATTTGGGACATTTACCTACATACAAATGGTAGATATTATTGTAAGGATCAATGAGCTTGATCACCATTCATCACCTTCGCACATTCGTTGCATGCATTATAATGGGTTTGAGGTTGTGGCTATAATCCAAATTCAACATAATTACCAGTGTTGGGTGGATATCTTGACTCAATATCACTCAAGATATTATTTTTGAAATCTTTTATATATCAATTTTTTTGATATCCTTATCTATGGATCTCAAAATAATAATATCTAATCATATAATATCTAGATAAAATTTATTTTTTTGAAAATTTGATATTCAAGGTGGATAATAGATCCATGCCTAGATATAGATATGAGAGGGATTTAGGTTTAAGGCATAGGCATGTAGGCTATTAGAAGGATGAAAGTAAACTGTGGGTGGTGATGTAGGCCATTACAAGGAAACAAAAGGTTGTGGGTGCCCCCATTAAACCCTAAAAAAAAAAACCTAAATGTAGAATAAAATGGGGCTCGAGTTAAGTTTAGGCCCTACTTTTTTCTTTTTTCACTTCTTTACACGCTATTTTCTTCTTTTTTTCATGTTACTTTCTTGTTCATGTTATCTTCCTTTTTGCATGCTTTCCTCTTTTCTCCTCTTCATGCTACTTCACTTCACTTTCCTTTTCATGTTGTTACACTCTCTTTTTTGTGCTACTTGGTTCTATTCTTTGTGTTGCATTGTTTTCCTCTTCATGCTACTATGTTATCTTCTTTGTGTTATTTGATTTTCCTCTTCACACTTCTTTGCTTTCCTTTGCGCTATTCAACTCTTTTTTTTTGCATTGCCAGGCTTTCCTCTTTGTGTTGCTTTGTTTTCCCTTTTGCATAGTTCTGTTTTCCTCTTCACATTACTTTGTTTTCTTCTTTGCATTATTTGGCTCTCCTTTCACTTTGTTCTACTCTCCTTTTCACACTACTATTTTATTTTAGGTAAAAGGTTTTTCGCGTTGTTGCTTTCTTTTTTATGTTGTTCTGCTTTCATGTTCATGTTGTTGTTGATGAGAAAATGTTGAGAGACAATTTAAAAGAGGAGGCTTTTTATTTCTAATTCTTCCATATCTGAATTTTTTGCTTCAAAAGATCCTTCAAAAAGGATGATGTGGAACAAAAGAAGTGAAATTTTAGGTTTGGAGGAAAATTTTTAGGGAGCCTATTTTGGTCATGCTTTTTCCAAAGTGTGCCAATTTATGCCACAATTGATGACAAAGTTTGTAAAAACTTGAAATATATATTTATTAAATCTGTCCAAGTAGATTTGTAATGAAGAATGATTTAACAACTAACACTTCATTGTGCTTATTAAATGATCATTCATAAGATGTGGTGAAAGGTGGAGTGTTTACTTATTACTCCTTAGAAGGTGGATAGACATTACAAAAAGAAAAATGGAAACACTACACCAAAACATGGCAAATATGACTACACCCATGAGTAGGTTTGTAGTCGTAAATGCCATTCATGACTACATGACTATGTAGTGACTATGGACATGTCATTTATCCACTAATTGTATTTTTGTTTTAGTCGTAAATCCCATTGATTATATTATATATTAATTTCAATTTAATTTAGCCATTTGGTTTGTAGTAGGCATAGGTAGGTAGGTAGGTAAATAGGTAAGTAGGATCCTATTTATTTTTTGGTGACAAGCTTTTATTATTAGTTCATGACAAGTAATATTTGCATTTTGAATATATTTGGTGCATATATTGTGTGTAGAACAATAATTTTTCACCTATTTATATAGTTTCCAAAGTTGAACTTGTTAACAAAAGATATGAGATAAATTTACAAGATTATCTCACATCATCCTTTGTCACATACAAAAGTACCCAACTTTGACCCATTATTATCTTTTTCATACTTTGTCCAAATGAAAATAAATAGATTTCATTCTTAAAGATTTTTCCAAGATCTACACATTAATAAAAATAAATTTAAGGAAAATATCAAGTAATTTGACTGAAAATGCATTTGGATCTTCATTATTTCATACATTTGAATGAAAATGATATCTTGGAAACTTTTTTTTCTTTTTTTTCATAAATTTTCTTGTAAATAAACATATTTAAAATCAACGTGGTTTTTCGTGTGTGTGTGTGTGTATGTGTACACACACACACACACACATGTATATATAGTATTTTCCCACCTTTTAAAAATATAATGAATAAATAAAAATGGTATAAATGTTGTGTTATATTATTTTTAATTATGAAAAAATTTAGAAATTAAATATGTTATCTATGAAACATATAATATTATTTTCAACATTTGGAAATTTTATACAAAGTATTAAAATTGTTTAAATGTCATAATTATTAATTTCATAGTTTTTATCAAATTTTATTATGAGTAGTAAATTTTAATCTTTTTTCAATTCATTAAATGTGAGTTAAAATAAAAT
>Ga0116231_10003259_pt1 | contig 33864 bp, 27 predicted proteins | sample S1TSphgellanicum_2_FD_89695 | JGI IMG/M metagenome (GOLD analysis project Ga0116231, IMG submission 89695) | Host-associated microbial communities from peat moss isolated from Minnesota, USA - S1T2_Fd - Sphagnum magellanicum MG | ecosystem: Host-associated > Plants > Peat moss > Unclassified... | reverse complement strand
CTCGGCGGGGCGGGCCGTAGGGCTGACCGTTCGTGCCCCGCTCCCGCTTCCACCGTGGGCCGGGCGGGGGGGGGGCGGGGGTTGGTATTGATCTAGACTAGCAGCTGGTAATACAATAGTATTATCTGATCACCAGGCTGCTCTATTGTTGACATGAGAATTCAGTCCCCCAAAACACCCCCGAGGTAGCGGATCCGTCGTACGCGTGTTTTGTCACTGCCGCCAGCCGAGATTCAACCCAATATTGAAGAAGAGGAGAACAGTTTCCTCACTGTTTTTTTTTTTCCACCAATCTCCCTCTGTCTCTCTCTCTCTTTCTGTGTGCTGCAAGTCACTAGCTCCAGTCTCTTCTTGAAGGACTGCTGCAGTGAGCTCAGATAACACCTGTTTACCCATTCTGTGTTGTTTTTAAGCTTTCGTCAAGTATCTAGAGTACTGCACTTTCTTCTGTCGTTGATTCCCATTGCGAAAGGTGTTGACAAGCTCGAGAACTCCTCGCACCCAACATTGCAAGAGGAGGTCGTGGAGGAAGCTAGAAGCGATTGATCAGCGGAGAGCGATAGGAAGGAAGTCCTGAAGCTGAGAGAACAACAACAACAACAAAAATGCCGCCTTATTCTTCGTACGCAGAAGAGGCATTCAGCGCCGAGCAGGAGTACATGGGCAAAGCCGCTAACGATCTCAGATTCTGCTGCAGCAGCGAGCCTGAGGCGGCTGCAGCTGCTCTTGCGCCGGCGACGACGACGACGTTCTGGAACGGGGCCATCGTGGTGGGTGCTGGACCGTCGGGCTTGGCCACCGCTGCGTGCTTGGAGCTGAAGGGAGTCCCGTGCCTGATTTTGGAGAAATCCGACGGCATTGCGTCGTTGTGGAAGCACAAGACGTACGACCGTTTGCACTTGCACATCCCCAAACAGTTCTGCGAACTTCCGCATCTGCCGTTTCCAGAGGATTACCCCACGTACCCGGACAGGCAGCAATTCGTGGACTATTTGGAGAATTACGCGACGCGATTCAAGCTGGATTTCCGATTCAACGAGCAAGTCACGGCGGCCGCGTTCGACCCCGCGGCTGGACAATGGAAAATCACGACCCGCAACACGAACAACACGTTGTTGGGTGGTGGTGGTGGCAGTGGTCTGATGCTGCAGCAGCAGCAGGGAGGAACCGTGTCGTCGGAATTTCGCGCTCGCTGGCTTGTGGTAGCATCCGGTGAGAATGCGGAGGCCGTCTGTCCCGTGATCCCCGGCGCCGCCGACTTCAAAGGTCCCGTGCTGCATTCCAGCCAGTACAAGTCCGGCGCAGACTACAAGGGCCGCAATGTTCTCGTGGTGGGTGCTGGCAATTCAGGGATGGAGATTGCGCTCGATCTCTTCAACTTCAATGCCAGGCCCTCTCTCGTTGTCCGGAGCCCGGTATGGTAGCTCTTCTGTGAACTCCCAATTCCTCCGTCGTCGTTCTTATTTCTTCTGTCTCCTTCCCAATCCAGCGTTCAGAGCTTCTTGTTTTGATCCTGTTTGTTTGGTTCTTTTCTGAACTGCTTTTGGATTTCTGGAGCTTTGGATAGCTGCATTTTGGGATCCTGTAATTGCCTGATGGTGTTTCAAGCATGCACTCATCCAAGCTGCTGACTGAATCTTTTCTTTTTCGGGGGGGTTCTCATCAATGGGGCCTGCTGCTGCTGCCGCTTCTTACAGGTGCACATTTTACCAAGGGAAGTGTTTGGGAAGTCAACATTTGCTGTGGCCATGAGACTACTCAAGACTTTTCCCATCTGGTTCACAGACTCGTTGCTGGTGTGGTATACTTGGGCTTTGATGGGTGACACCAGTAGCTTTGGCTTCCACAGGCCAGCTGTGGGTCCTATGGCCCTCAAGAGCAAGTCCGGCAAGACTCCTGTTCTTGATGTGGGCACCTTTGCCAGGATCAAGAACGGAGACATCAAGGTATAATATTATATCAGCGTGTTCAATCCTATTTCAGCTTCTTCCCTCTTCTTTTTTGTTGCATTATATCTTGACTTGTAAAAGCTTCTATGCTATCATGTTATGCGGTAGGTAAGGCCCAAGGTCGAGGGCCTGACTGAGCTTAAAGCAACTGCCTCCCCTGATCAATTAGAACAGACAAACATTTCAGAACAAAATGTTCCTCCTTAAAAACTTAAGATCCCCTCTGGTGTAGCCGAGTGAATCTTACCTTTTTAAGGTGCACTCCAAATACACTCTGAAATTTCTGGCAGTCCATTACGCATGCATGTAGACAAGTTATGCCTAGTGCAGAACTGTAGAACTTCAAGAACTTTTGTTTGTAGATTGAGCTGAACTGCATCTTTCTGCATTTGCAGGTTGTTCCAGCAATTGATCACCTGACATCAAATGGAGCTAAGTTTGTTGATGGCCAAGTCCAACAGTTTGATGCCATCATCTTGGCCACTGGTTACAGAAGCAATGTCCCCCAGTGGCTCAATGTAAGCTTCCCACACTTTTATTCATTTGCCCATCTTATGTTCTCACCCCTTTCAGATGTACATGCACGGTGTCCATTCATCTTTTGCATTTTCCAGTGAAAGTCTAACTGAGGATAATTTGCCAGAAACTGATGATAGTGATCTTCTCCATCTGTGTTGCAATTTCAGGATAAAGGCAACTTTTTCTCGGAAGATGGGTTCCCAAGAAACCCATCGCCAAGATCATGGAAGGGGGCAGAAACAGGGCTGTATGTTGCTGGTTTGGGGAGAAAAGGAATTTTGGGAGCTGTCTTTGATGCAAAAAATATTGCAGACAACATCAGTCAACTCTTCTTTGCAGATGAGCTTGAATCCCACATCAGAGTTCAACCAGTCTTGCAGCAGCAGCAGCTCAGATAGCTAACATTCCTCCAAAATAAATTCTAACCCACTTCACCTTCCATCATCCACCACCAAACCCCACCACAACCCCACAAATTGAACTAGAGCTTTTTTTTGGAGAAGTGACCTTCCAAAACAGGAAGTTTGCAGCTTCACTAGGATGATCAACCCTGGTGAACAGAGAGGCTGGAGATGCATTTGTTGCTCATAATCCAATCCTTTATGAGCACCCAATTAAGCATTTGTGCTGATCTATGTTTTATTTAGAAAGGGGAGGGGGTGTGGGTAATGATACTAGTGCTAAGCAGGCCTATGCAGCATTAGAGTCCAAGTTTTGTCTAGTGTTAACACTGTTTTTTGAACATGAATTTTCCTAGGAAAGGAGGAGGATCTAGTGTTTTAGAAAAGGTGAACTCATGCCCCTGTTGTATCATACCATTTTTTGCAGGAGCACATTCACTTGTAGCCTGAAAACAAACACTGAAATTGATTTGAGACACCCGCCAAAATATCTCTCTTGTTTCTTTCTTGTGCTTGCACTTCTTTTCCTCTGAATTTGACAGTATTTTCTGCAAACCCCATCTTTGACAATTGGAAGTGAAAAGTCTTGTGTGGGTAAACTCCATTAAATATCAAACATAGGACTGGGTGTTTTGTCAATTGTATTGTTGGATGCTGACATTTTTGCCAAGGAACTGTTGTATATGATTTGAAAGTAATGTTGTCTGGAGTTGTAGCCTTCTAATGGTATTTTCTTTTGCTCAAGGATGAAGCTCATGTTGATGAGTCAAAATGTTGTCTTGGCCTTATAGATGATGGCAACAATGTATTCAAACACACCTGATTTCTCACCTTCATTTCTGCAAATGGATCTGGGAGAGAATCAGAAATCAAAATAAAAATTATCCAACACAGGAAAGCTTCCTGCAGACACAACTCAAGAGTTGGGTGACAATAAATTTGATTTGCGAAGTGTCCACCCTTCATTACTGCACCTGACTGGTGAAAGAAGGCAGAGTTTAAACTGGAGGGCTAAAACAGAACCCCTCGCATCCACCTGGTACAAATGATTCAATGGCAAAAAAACTCCTTGCACTCACATTGACACCGGAGCTGGTGGATGATTAAATCCCATTGCAGAGAAGCCTGATTAGAGAGAAGCAGAAGAAACCTCAAACCAGGATTCGATTCAAAATGAGCGATGTCCACCATTGAAAAGAAACTATGCTACAGCAGCAAAGATATTACCTTAAACCGGAGTTCAATTGAAATTGGGAAAGAATTGTCTAATCATCAAGTAACCACAAGTCAGCCACTATCAAGATGATGAACACTATCATGAGGATGTACCAATTCTAGTTGAGCATCCTGTTGAACTTTTTATCTTTTACAGTGTGAGAAAAGAATTGGTCTAGACCTATCATAGAAGTTTGAAAACCACTACTTTTGTCAGAGTGTACCGATGCCAAAAAAGATTGAACAATATGTCACACACTGAGAAGCCAAAAAGTGGTGCAACTTCACAATTTCGAAGGAATCATGGAAGGCCATAGATGACCTTCCCCACAGTTAGAAGCTGTCCATACTTCATACCTTATATCTTCCATGGGTGTGGAAACTACCCCAAGTACAAGAACTATTACAAATTCAAACATCAAAAGCCTATATTTAAACCAACCATGAAGAAATACAATAATGAACAAGAGCACAAAGTAGTATACCAAGTTTGCATTTCAAAAGAATTTGTTCATCAAATGAAAAGAATATTAACATACTTTGGACACAAGAATGAACAACATTATATTGGAAGGTCATATCACATATTGGCACTGATCAAACTAAATGTAATGGAGAGCAAACTTCATGAGAGTTTTCATAAAAGCTTCCATAAAGACCCACCATCCAAAGAACCTTCTTAAGCAACTTCTCAAAAATTAATGAAATGTAAATAATGATGAATAATGAAGGATGAAGGTCATCCATGAGCAATGAGCTAAACACATGAACTTTCAACTTGCTATGTGAAAAATTATATAAACCTTCTATAGAAGTTTTTATGTTGGGGTGATTTAAGTAAAAGACTTCATGAATAAGATTAGCAAAGAAGGTATTATAATGGTACTTCATGAATTCCTTCATGAAGGATGCCAAACTATTTTCTATTTCAGAATTTAAAAATTTCCTTAGATAACCAATGTTTTGCTATGTCAACATGACTAGTTCATCCATTGCTTTCTAATCAAAGCACAAAGTAGGTTGTTATGGGTTGTGTTTTTATGTTTGCACCTTTTAGGGCCATCACCTTTCTAAAGTTGGCTTTATTTATTGAATAGGTTTATGAATTCAATTTTTTATTGAATGCATGCTTGAATGGTCATTAGAGAAACATACCATCAACATGTTGAAATGTGCTAGTGTAGTTTGTTAAAAATGAAGATGATGCACACATTTGGAAATTTCAGTTTTATCCAATCCAAAAAAATTTGCTCTTATAAATCAATTGAGTAACAATTAATCAACCAAACCATCTCATGGTCTTCAAGCAAGGGAAACATTTCCATAATATTCCCACTTGAGCTTTTTGATAGGGTATGAAAATGTTCTTAACAAATTGTTAAATGGCTTCCAAACTAAACCAATGATTGAAATTGTATAAGTTTAATGACTGCCAATTGAAGTACAATGAACGTTTTCTTCTTTCATTCATGGGTGGGAGTGAACAGTTTGTTGTCCCTTGGAACATGATTAGCAAAGGTGACATTGCCCTTCAATTGAAGATGAGACAATTGTTGTAATTTGTACGTTGTCTTCTATCCCCAAAAGTTGAATGTGTTTAACTCCTTTTCTTTCCCATGTTTGATCCCCTCCAATGGGAATAAAATGGACTATAGTCTATTTTGTGTTGACAAGTAGGCATGTAGGGATTACAATCATTTAAGCAACCTTACATGCCATGGTTGTACCCTCTTCTTCCCATGTTGGTGGTACATCAATATGGCATAACATGACTTTCATAAATATGTAACCTAAAATAGTGTCAAGAATTTTTCTATGGATGAGCATGGATGGGAAATGGAAACCCTAATTCTGAATGGGTGGTAGATGATGACAAAATACAAAACAATTATTCATCATCAAGAATTGTGGACGTCGAAAATCTAATATCTTTTCTACATTTGGGTGTCGTTTTGTTTGTTTGTAGGTTATTATGTTTGATGTTTGTTTTTCAATGGAATGGCATGGATGAGCTAGTTTCAATGATGGAATGGGTTCCTAGCTACATTGTCGATGGTCTTTATGGGGAATGCAAATCACAGCACTTGGTGATGATTGGTGCTAGTGTTTGTAGGGAACAAGAAGATGGTGTTGAAAGGAGATTATAAGATAGAAATTCCAAAGAGGAGGAAAGGCAAACATAGAGAGCTAAGTTCTGCTTCCAATTTGTGAAATTGCATTTTGGTCTTAGTGTGATTAATCTTGTGTTGGTGAATAGTTGGGGAAGAATGCCCCTTTGTTAAGGTTCTTACCTACCTTCCAAAGTATATTTTTCTGCTGCATTATGAGCTTCAAAAGGGGTATAAAAGGTTTAGAGCTAAAATTCCAAGGCCAATCCAAGGGAAATGATGATAAAATCTAGAGATCTCATGAATAGGCATGGTGGCAATTTTCATTTGTGTTGTAAGGCTTGAGGAATTTTGAAGGTAACTATCAAATAGTCTATTCTAGGAAGAAAGTACCAGTGATATCATTGGAGCCCGGGGAAATGGGAATCTAAAGACAATAGTGGGTTATGGAGAACAAATGTTACAATGTCTAATCCTATGTTCTTTTTTGTTCAACTTCCAAAGGGAGGTATTTGATAGGAATGGGGTATTAGTCAATAATTATGTCTTTGTTGTTGAAAATGAACTACCACACTCATGTCCAGTTATAAGGCTACAACTTTAAAGCATTATCCACTCCTTGACTAATGGGTCAAAACCTGTAACTGAAAGCCAAAAATGGCATTAGGTGTTAGACATAATTAGTCAAAATCAAACTTTTACTTTTTTATTACCATTTAAAACCATAATAATCATAACAATTTAGTTTTTTTTCCCTCATATGTATTATGAATGTTAAGGAATTTAGAGTAGAAATTCATTTGATCTAATTTTAATTTTTTGTTTTAATTTAAGATGTCTTAAAGTGTACACCTATTGTGTCAAAAGGAGTCAATTTTGCAAAGAACTTTCAAAAGGACTCATATAATAAAATAATTTTCATTGAAAAAAACATAAATGATAAGGACATATTAACCACATTCAAAAAACACTCATAATTTCAAAAGTGTGGAATTTTAAAACTTTAAAATTTCAAATAATGTTTCAAAATTGTTTCAAAATTTCAAAGCTTCAAGAGTCCTTTACCACATATAAATGGGTTATAATGTATATCATGTATTAAGAAAAGTTATAGCTTAGAGTATAATAAAATTAAAGAATGTGAAAATTTAATTTTTGGTGATGATTTAAAATTTTGATCATTTTTCAAGAAGAAACATTGAATCTATAAAGAATGTGCACAATTTTAGAAATTCATATTTATTCAATAATAACTTTTTAAAATGATGCATTGAGGAAAATTTTAATATTTTTTAGAACAAGTCAGACAAAAACTCATTTGAAAATTCATTTGCATGTAAAAATTATTTTCGCAAAAAAAGACTTGTAGTACTTGCCAAAGTAATCCATATGGCTCCTAATTACAAGTTTTGACCCTAATGGCTTTTTCTTTCTTGCTTTCACCCAAATGTTCTCCACTCAAATATCCTTTGAATGATTGGTTTTGAAATAGTGCAAAAAGACCTTGTCCAACAACATGCATGTTTTTTGACAAGTTATATAATGAGTTCATCTTTTAATTTAAATCTTGTTTCCAAAATTGAAGAAACATTTTTGTATTTTTTTGACATTGGATGTTGTCATTTCCTCTATAAGATGAAATTAGAATAATAGGTACCAACCAAGGATAAGGATTATGTCTTTTTTTAAAGGATAGTCTTATATTCATGATTTACATCCCTTTGAACTACACCATGAACTTGATGCTAAGATATAAAAAGAATGGTGTTTCCATTGACCAATCCTTAATAGCTCCCATGGTCATGGGGATGTTCATCAACTTGCCAACAAAGCAAAAAAGGGGGGAAAAGTAACAACCAACCCACCAATCCATGTGCAAACAAAGTTCATGGAAACCAAGGATGCTATTTGGTGAATAAGTGAGCATGAGCAAGTGAGCATGAACAAATAGGAATATTCCTTAGAATATCAAAGGGAATTTTTTTAACACATTCATTTGACATGGATCAAATATTTTCTAACAAATCCCAAGATGTTGCCATGTGAAAAGAATATTCAAATATCCTTTAACATGTAAGCCACATCACAATGTACACATGGACTACTTGCAAATTAGAAAAAAAAAATTGTGCTTTAAAATGAGCTTGAATGAAGAGGGAATTTCAACAAAAAAATTAGGAATTCATTCCTACAACAAAAGCCTTGAATAACATTAAACATATATACCTCAACACAAATGTTGTGAGGATAGATTTCAATATGTATATAAGAATAAATCTAAATGACATAAAGTGATCATTACAAAAGATTAACAAATGTTATCACATGCAAGATTTTGCTTTGAACAAAGTGTAACATGATGAAAGGTAGAAAATTTAATGGTGAAAACATGTTATGATAAAATCTATCCCAACCCCAATTAATAAGAAAAAAAGTCTCAAATGCATAACATTGTTAGAGGATTATTTAGACTAACAACAAGATTTTGTAGTTTAATAGATGTAAGGGACCTTGTTAAGGAGGTGAATTATGACCACTATAACACCATTCAAAAAAATCATTTTTAAGCATATTTAATGTATGAAATTTTATAAAAATTCAAATTGTTACATGAACTTCCTAAAAATGACATTATGGAAACGTTTTTTATCTGCAACAAATCCATGATAATGTTGTGAGAAAAAAATGAAATACAATTTGAACACATTTGGTTCCAACATTCAATAAATCCACTATAAAATAAAGCTAGAAAAGATAAAAATATTATTTGAACACATTAATTATTTGGGAACCAAATGGAGTGATAATGGGGGGAGTTCATCTAACTGATTTAATTTAATTAATTGTGAAACAACTAAAAAAAGCCAGAATCGTGTAAGATAAAAATATTAATCTTTCATGACTAACAAATATATTTTAATTGATTTGACTCCAATACTTTGAAACGGTTGATGAAGGTCAAAATGTTTTGAATAGAGGTGCATAATGTAACAATATATGATATACTAAGTCATTTTATTGTCAGCTTCCATAGGGGCAAACAAAGTTATCACAACCCCCAATAATTTTATTTTTTTAATTTGTCGTTTCATTAGTGACTAAGTCAATAGTGTTTGCATGTATAAAAAAAGTTTTGCATCATGATGTGTAACCTATATACTTTACAATTTTAATTTTTTGAAGTAATCATCACCAAAACACAACAACCATTCCAAAAGGAGTGAACATTTTTGTAAAACTCTACTAGCCTAGACTCGTATCCACCTATAAATCAGAATGAGTTGGCAATGGTAGATACAAACTACAAACTAGAAGTTGGATATGGGCTCAAATCAATGGGTTGCAAGACTAAACAATTTGTGCAACAATCATTCATATGTTTATCCCAAAAATTTTAAACAACTTGCGACAAACTTTTTGACGCACTCCCAACTCCTTGAAGGACTCAAATGTGAGTCTAAGTAGGAAACAGTAGAAAAGGGAAGAATTAGGGCACGCTCCTTAACTCACAACACTTTGAGGGGTAGAAGGGCGTGTTGGAGCTCCGAGATGGGACTAAGAAGAGTTAACAAGCTTCACTCACTCACACAAGCCTGCACACAACCCACACGAAGTGGTTAATGCATAATTGGAACACCCTTGGTGCTAGGACAAGCCATGGGCAACACGAACACATTAGACTAAACACAGCCCGAACTTGGGGGAAGCCACCACCTTCCCCCTTATAGTATACTCTATGGCTGGCCACGAAGGGTACATCCAAATGGTTTTTCTCTCCTGGAACTCTCAAATGGGAGTCCTGAAATCGCGCCAAATGGGACTCCCGTGACTTTGGAGCCCCATAACTTTGCGATCGGACCTTGGATTGCAATGCAGTCTAAAGAAAAGTTGTAGCTCTCATTGAGAGCTTTCCAACGGTATGTGACACGCCCCATGCAGCTAAGTAAATCGGGTCGATTCCCGACTTTTTATGGTCGGGAGTCAAACTGGTAGTTTGACTCCTGGCCCTTCTTTTGGCCATAATTTGTGTTTCAGATGTCCAAATGAGCAATGCAAGCCCATTTAAAACATCTAAGTTCCAAGAGCTTTCCAATGATATAAAAAACGCCACAAGCCATTGAGTTTTGACCCCTGCAATCGCCCTCTAAAGTTTTGGGAATCCTCCGAGACTCCACCTCCCAAAGTGGGAGTTGACTTGGGAGTGTGAAGGTTCACTCCCTCATACTCCCTCACACTTTCTAACACTCCCGGGAGTATGTGATGTGACTCCCGGGCTTCTTTTTGTTTCAGGTTTCTTCTTGGCCCACACCCTTGCAAGCCTTCTTTGCCTTGGTCGTGAGCCCAAGGCTAAGGTTGCAACACTTTTGGAAACAATCCATGGCTAACATAGCTAACCAATCAAAACTATAAAACATGTTTCCATAGGCAATCAAACTATTTTCTAGGGATTAAAAAAAAATAACCTATGGTTTTGATGTTGCAATGTGCAAGAAGTGGGCAAAAAACCATGTGAACCCAAAAAATGATGCATACAAAACACCCGTGCTAATTTATAACAACTTTGAGCAAAAATCATTAGTGCCAAACATGAAGGGACTCAAGGAGGTGCAAAAGGAAACCAATTTGCCATATTTGGAAAGGTCTTTATAGATGAAAGGAAAGCACATCAACTACAACCATAGTTATTGTAACAAAATTAAAGACAAAATATCACAATATGAAAAAACAAACTTGTTTGGTTACATTCATAGAAAAGACCACTGGCAACAATGACAACATGAAACAATGCAAGTTTTATCACACAACTATACCATATTGAAATTCAAGGAAGTTAGGAGAATTATGAACTATATTATCTTATCTTTAATTTGAAGATAATGATTAATTTAAAAATGTAGCTTAGTCCTTGAAGATGAAAGGAAAGGTAGCCACATTTTTTCCATTAATCTTTGTGATAGTAAATCAATGCTTTGGTTAGGATTGAAGAAAAATGGAACATGTTGTCCAATGACAGGGAATACAAGATTAAAAACTTTGAGAAACTCAAAGTATTGATTATGGAATGGATTGTGTAAAACTAAAATGCATGACGAATTTTTCACTCCACCTCAAATCCCAAAACAAATAGTTTTAAATGAATTTGAAAAAGCCACAACTCCAAGTTTTTAATTAAAGATGTGTCATGGAACACTCATGCAAAATAACTTGATTGCATTATTGTTTGTGGGACTAATTGTTTTGAAACATGAAAAATGAAAATCTAAAATATGAATGGTAGATTGGATCCTTCATTGAAAGGGAAGGTTGTATAGAAAGGTATGGTGAACAAAAGTTGAAAGAATATGATTGTGAATGTAAGACTCAAACTTGTAGGCAAAAGAAGAAAAAATATTGCATTGTGGAAATTTAAATGATTAAATGAAATTGGGATGAAATCAAGATGTTTTGATTAAGTGATGTGTAAAGGCTTTGAATTTATGATGATAGAACATTGAAATGTAGAATTTTTAACACATAAAATCTAGGATTGGGAAAATTTGAGGAATGTAAAATGGTTTGTTAATCAAGTTTGCCTAGAACAAGAGTATGACGTAACAAGGACATATATTCAATTAGGAAATTAATTTGTAGTACCCTATATGTTTTAATCATATGGAAATGAATAAATATGCATTTTATTAAAACATGAAAATTTGATATTTAATTCCTACATCTTTAATTTGTACCATCATTTGTAATATGTAATTTTTTACAAACCTTAATATGAAAACGACCCTTATTTTGTTCCTTAATTTCGAAATAAAAAGACCTTAATCGCCACATTATCTTAAATCTTTACATATTGCAATTAAGATACCTTATTTTTATTTGTAATCTACAATATCTCATGCCTTAATTTGAAAATATGTAATGACATTTGTTGCAACTCTAGCCTTGGGCTCACGACCAAAGCAAGAGCTTGTAAAGGTGCAAACTAAGAAGGAGCCCGAGAATCACATTTCATGCTCCCGGGAGTGCAAGAGAGTGTGCGAGAATGAACCCCCACACTCACAAATGACCTCCCACTTTGGGAGTTGGAGTCCCAATGGACTTCCGAATTTTCAAAGGGCAATTGAAAGGGCCATAATTCATTAGATTGAAAAGTTCCTTATATCATTGGAAAGATCTTGGAACGTAGATATTTGAAATGAGCTTGCATGACCCATTTGAGTATTTAAAACACAAGTTATGGCCAAAAAATGACTAGGAGTCAAATTGTCAATTTGACTATTGACTCCTGACCACTAAAAGTCAAGAATCGCCCAAATTTCCTTACGTCTAGGTGTCGTGCCACATAACATTGAAAAGCTCCCAAGGAGGGCTACAACTTTGCTTCAAAACTCACCTCAATTAGAGGTTTACACACAAAATTATGGGCCTCCAAAGTCACAGGAGTCCCAATTTCGGGAAACTTGGGAGTCCTGAGACAAAATGACATTTGGGTGCTTGCCCTGTGGCCAAGCATAGAGAATGTTATAAGGGGGAAGGTGGTGGCTTCCCCCAAGTCCAGGCCATGGTGAGTCTTGTGAGTCTGTGTTTGCTCGTGGCTCCTCCATGCACCAAAAGTGTTCCGACTATGCATTAACCAACTTATTGTTTGGTTTGTGTAGGTCCATGTGAGTAATTGAATTACTTGTCCTTCTTCCTAATTTCCATCCTGGAGCTTTAACATGCCCCTCTACCCCCAAAGTGTTGCGAGGCAAAGAATGTGCCCCAACTTTTTATCCTTTTGTTGTTTTCACATTTAGACTCGCACTTGAATCTATCAAGGAGTTTAGGGGTGTGTCAACATTAATGTGAACTTTAATCCAATTAAAATGAAAATATTTTCATTTTGTTATAACATAAAAATTCAAACTTAAGTTTGTACCATGATTTGTAATTTGTGAATATGGTCAAACCTTTATTCATAGTTAAATTTGAAAAAAAAAAGACATTAATTTGCACTTTATTTGAAATATGTACAAATTACAAATAAACTACCTAAATTTTAATCTATAAATTATACTTAAATTTGTATAGACCTTCATATGTACCTCAATTTGATTAAAATGTACACTTTTGAACTTTATCAAAAATTTAAAATTTCCACAAATGCTTGCAATCTATAGGATATTTTGGTTTCTATAAATAATCTATACATTAAAATACATATTTATCTATAAAAATTTAAATACAAATTAAGGTACATTATTTTTCATTTGTACAAAATCTAAACCTAAAAATTAAATGTGTAAATGTGTAATTTATTCCTTTAATCTAATCCAAAAAGTTGACCTCAATCTATACCTTAAATTTTTTTAATATGTACATTAATATTTTGGAATCCAAATGTTTAAACCAAACATTCATACAAATGACCATGAAAGCCAAGGAGATTGGTTTTGATAATTCCAATCGCACCAAATTGTGGCACAAGAAATCAAAGTTTTATTAGAGCTCACCAACCAACCTTAGGGTCACACAATGGCTTCATCAGCCTCATGATCCACCCCTAAATTCAAAAACAAATATTACATCAATCTAATGCCTCATCATCAAAGTAGCCTCTAACTACAGGATTAGAACAAAAGGAACCTCTACAAGAAATAGGTGAAGACCAAGAAACCATGGGTGCCTAGGCTACAACCTCAACATATGATGGCAATAGAAAGTTTATGGAAGCACTGCACAAGAATTCTAACCTTTCGAAAAAAAAAGGATTCCTACCTTTGGGTGGTAACTAACTTCTACAAATGAATTGGAATGACATTATGAAAAAAATAGACACAAAAAATAAGAAAACAATAGAGAATCTTGAGACAAGAAGCAAACTTACTCATAGTCAATCTTCCTAAACACTTCTTGATAAGAGAATCAAAGTCAAAACTTTGCAAATGTGAGGGAGGGGGGGTCAACCTCAAGCATGGCAACTATAATTAGAGGCTCCAACAACTCCTTGAAAACCTCCATGTCCAGCTCCAAAACAAGGATGTGACAACCAACGATTTGGCAACTCTAACATTATTGCTTACATGAAAAAAAATAGATAGACCTACCAATAGTTGTATGAGAATGAACCAAATTTTCTAAGGAGAAAATATAGACCTATGGATGTTGACAAATCGGTGACAAGGGTTCCCAACTTGGAACAAACTTTGATCAAGGCCTAAAATGTAATAACATGGACCTCCTTCACCACCTTGAAGGGCATGCTAGCCTTGGAAAATGGTCATAAAGGCCATGTCAATCTGACTTACAAGACATCCTTTCCACGAATAGTGATAGGTACCCTTATTTACAAACTCATTTAAGGGGAGAATGAACTATTAACAAATGAACTTTCATCAAGTAACCAAAAAAGTAACCTAATTCAATATTGTTTGCATCGTATAAAAGGGGAACTTATTCAATTTGAAATGAATCAAAGGGCAAGACTTGTTTCAATGAATATGGGATAGACATGGAACCTTAATAGATGGGTCTTCATTATTGGTGAATGGCAAGGAGTTCACCACGGCCCACTTCATCCAAATTTGAAACCTATAACTCTCTAGATATGACCTAACCTCATTTAGAATTCACAAGTCATCCATGTGGAAGAATAAGATAGCCCCATCAATGGCCACGAACTTTTCTACAAAATAAAAAATGGAGGCAATTTAGTCATCCACCCTCCTATTCCAAAAAGGAATCTTTGAATGGATGATTGACACCAATGGAATAAGAAGGTTTCGTGGAACATCATCTAGGACAAGGTGAAACTTGTCCTCCAAATTCACATGCACAAAATCAAAACAATAGGATGCACAAGTTAATGTACCAAAGCCCATGCTTGAAATGTTTGGGATAAAAAATGGGAATTGAACATGAATGAACTTTGAAATGGTGTCAAACTCTGGAGGCCATTTCCTAAAAATGATTATGTTCGTCAAAATATATGGCCAAGAAACGCCCAAGCCCAATCATTTTGTTGTCCACCAAATGAAATGGAATAAACTGAAAGGAGTGTGATGAATCATGTTGTGTGTTTAGGCCTCCACCATGAAAAGGAATGGGAGGGACTAATACTAGTTGAAGTTTCAAGATATTGAATTTCAAAATATTGAACTCCTCTAGAGGGTTGACAACTATAGAGGGTGCAATGGTTTCCTACAAGGGATCATCATCAAATGCATTTATGTATGCATTTGAGTCTATAACACCCTTCACTTTCTCCTTCCCCTTACCTTTGAAAAAACTTTCCTTTTTACACTTTCACCCTATGTCCCAACTAAACTAGTAACCTTCTCCATGAATCCAAGTTTTAAACTCTCCCTCATGCAATTTTTGAAGAGGGAGTGTTGTCTTTGGGACAATCAAGGTACCAACCAATTTGAAAAAGGTGTGAAGATGACTAGTCCTTGAACAAGTATTTGTGAAACATTGTGTTGTTTGCTTTGGGGTCATGCCAAATCTCTAAGAGGTTGGGGATATGGTCAATGGTCCCATTGGCAAACAGAACATGATAAAAATATGTGTAGGATTAAGGAAAGTTCATAAGGCTATTGTAGGTACTTTAGATCCAAAATATGAAAGAGGAATTCATATGACGAGAATTCCATCTTAAATCCCAAAAAGTTTCAAGGTCTTTCACCTATTCTTGGCACTAAAAGTAGGGCATAGGAATCAATGAATATGGAAATAGGTTTTGCAAAAAATTGGGTTGGGTTAGTGAATATGGTTTTTGACTTTGAAATAATCTTTATTGAAAAAAGGAGTAAAATATTAGAATGACAAAAGTATGATCCCAAAACAAATGGATATAAAATCATTATTTCTTGAATTTTAATTCTCTGTGACCTATTCTCAACATTGAAAGTAAGACAAAAAAAAAGTAAACATGACATTCCACTTTGACTTCAGGGTCTTTTTTAAATGAAGGAATGGGTTGAACAAGGAAAATTAAAATACATGTATTTCACCCCTTTGAAAGCCTCCTTGTCCTTGGACTACTACTCCCAATATTTGCTTCTTTGAATTCCATCCTTGGGCTCATTAATAGAAGAAACAAGTCTCCCATGTTGCCAACCTTCAATCTTGGATATATGAATTGAATGAGATCATACCAAGGATCTCTTTCACATTCAAGCCAAGATCCAGGAATATTACTTCAAAATATGAACTAGATGGTGATTCAAAGTTTGTAGAGGCAAATGGATTAAGAAGCTAGGTGTCAAAACATGAATTCCAATCTTGAAAAAAATCAAGATGTAGACCAAGAAGGTTATGAAACACTAAATAGGGGTACAACTTTAAACGAAAAAGTTTGTGAATAGAAGAATGACTTGCATGACATCATGTATTTTTAGTAAATGTTGGAATGAAAAGAGAAGTTTGGACAAGGAATCCATTTGATTATAGAAGGTGATCTCAAGTGATGGGGGATTAGGTCTAATGTATACCCAAGAAAAGGGGATATCCATGTTTTTTAAGCACCATATGTTGTTCCAAAACATTGAGAAGAGAGAAATCCAAGGGACAACATATATGAACATCTTTTAAGCCAAGAATTTTCATGATCTTGAAAATTTTGTGACCAATGGGTCAAATGTTGGAAGGGATGTTCAAAATAATTGTGATTACCTCTTCCAATGCCACCCATGGGAAAAATATATTCTCTTTAAACAGTTCACATACTTGAATAATACGCATTGCATTGAAACAAATGATAAAAGATAGAATTTTCATCAAACACATAATTGTTTAAAGTTTTGCCATATTATTCACTTATTGTATGGTTAATGTTTGCCATCCATGTTATCACGTATCTCCACTTCATGGCAATCACATTACATAGATACAATTGTACCACAAAATGAATTTGTGAACAAGTCAAATACAAAAATAAATAAACCATAAATTGTTTTTCCTCATTAGTTTATGTGTTTTAATAATATATGTTCCTAAGTCATTAACATATAATTTACCATTATTAAAGAAGCTTACCACCAAGAATAGTCCATGAAATTAATCTATAGTGAACAATAAATGCTTGAAATTATGTTATGTTTTTATGTCCAAAAATAATGTGAAGTAGATTTCCATTGTGTATTCATTACAATCTATTATTGTACCTATAGTTGACAATCGGCAATCTTTTTGCCATCTTATTTATTTTGAGGAAGAAAGGTTTGGCAATCTCAAATTGAATATTTCAAAATTTTGACAATCAAGAATAAGTACATGGAATGCACTTTGTATTTTGAATATATAGCAATAGTCTAGTGGTTGGACGATGGATTGTCTCACATAGGTTGTTAGTTTGATTTTCAAAGATATTGGTAAATATCATTAAGTTTTTTTTTCCAAACATTTTGAGAATTGTTTACCATTGAACATTAATCTTAGTTGTAGGATGTCAAATGTGCAACATAATAAAAGATCTTACTTGAAATTCAGTAACAAAACTACTTCTTTTAGACATCTAATTGAGTATAATTCAAACATAAAAGATCTTAGTGATAATTTTAGGTATTGATGTTTGTTATTGAACATATTTGCAAAGTGCTTGAAAGGTTGATGTGGTAGCGCTATAAGAATCAACAAAATGTCATGTTTTACAACCATGCCAACCTTTATGGAAATCTTTCATCATAAGTTTTAATTTGGGTTACAACAACACATAATGTCATCAAGCAAGACCTTGTATCATTGAATTTTTAAGATTAACACTCTAACAAAAGTGAATATTATGAAATTTATGGATAAATTGATTTGATTTGATGTAAATAGTTTGTAAGACAATCAAGAATCTATCTCATACATATGAGGTTTTATTGCATGTAATTTGACAATCATTATAGTAATTTATTCCATAAAAAAGACTCATTTCTTTGTGGGAAAAAAAATTTCATTGCTCACTACACTTCTTATTCATTACCCTCAAGGACCAAGTTGGGCAATGGGTATGTTGTGGCCATACTGTTGAATCTGCATTTATTATATCAAGAATAGGGGATTTTGATTGTCAAATTTGGCCTTCCATTCTCATTTACCATTTGTAGTCACAATTCATCCATTTTTTCCCCTTGTTAGAATTATGTATAATTTCCTCTTTCATTTGCCTTCTGGTTCTAATGGTGAATTTATCCACAAATTATGCCAAATTATACATACCCACCAAAAATGTTACAAAAATTTCCCATTGTTTCTTATAATCAGCATGAAGCTCAAAAATACAATGTGGTAACATCAAGTGTCTGCCACAACTTAGCTTTAGGTAGGTGCATCTCCACTGCTGGTGACTCTGAGGCTTGTTGGAAAACTCTTTTGGTGGTATTGGAAACCATATGCTACAATAAACTGTGATCAGCACACAAAAGGACAAGAGAAGAAAGTGAGCAAAAACATTCATTTGGAGCACTATAATGACATTTAACAGCTTTGTTAAAGCTCATTTGAGGATCAAAGATGTTCACGAAAATACAGAAGTACTATATGAGAATGAATATACTCGTAAAAGCATTGATGATTATGATGATGATAATTTTACAATAAAAATGAACTTGACTAACAGAAGAAACAAACTTTTGTTCTACATGATGCCGTTCATGAAGCCATAAGTGGATCTTCTCCCAAGTCTCCACTTTTTGCCTGGTGCGGTGCTTCTCATATTGTGTCTTTGAAACCTGTTCTTTCCATGCCTGCAAAATCCGGATGTACGCTGCTCTGACCCATCACAAACACATGAATCAATGCAACTCAAAACCTGATCCCTTGTACTATTTGGAATTCCACTCTCATAACAAAATCAGGATGAATTCGTTTTTGTGTTTGAGAAGTTCCTACTTCTAGATGGAAGAGTGGGTCCAGGTGAGTTCATACTGGTGGGCATGAAGGGCTGCAATTTGTTCATTTTCCATGAACTTGAGACTTGTTCTGAAGGTCTTTTCATCTCTTACAAATTGCTGCCATCTTATCCAGAAATGCCGACGAATGTGCAGGCAGTTCCTCTCATCTCCAATTTGGTCCAAAAATTTCCGATGCTTGAGGACCTACAATACAAGAATCATGGCCAAACGATTCATGCCTTAAGCCTGCACAAGCCACTCCAACTTGACTTCAATTTCTTTACATAATTCTGAATACTTTGATTTGATCACTAACAGCTAGCTGGATCTTATTCTAGACAGTCACACTGATTGTGGACTTGTCAAACCAACTGATGCAACAATGCTCCATTTGACAATCATGTCTCTTTGAATTAGTGCAAGATTCTGTCACCTGACATGCCCCAATGATTCAAGGGACAGTGAATGGAACAAAAGTCTGAGTACGATCCTACACACATTCAAATGTTACAAGGGACCATGGGATATAAAAACAGGCTTGGGGTTAGATCATCTCCAGTGATGCTCAGTATGTGACCCTGCAAAAAGATTTCTTGAATCCAAGTTTGGTTATTAACCTTTTTCCAACCCAACCCAAAAAACTAAAACTGGGACTGCAAATAGGTGGGAGACTACTAATAGCAACCCACCTGGACTATTCAAACTATCTAGCCAATCAACAGCAGGTGTTAGGTTTTGTTGTGCCTTTTACCAGCCTCAGCATCCTGTGCAAAAATGCTGGGCCAAAACCATTGTGCTGAGCCAAACCGGCATGTTTTGACTTTTCTTCATCCAATTTTCATTTGCAGGGCCACATACTGAGCACCAGTGGAGCTACTCTTACATGTTGCTGTTGAAAGAGGGTAGGTAGACTATATTCTAAGGAAATCATTGCAACTTGTTTACTCAAAATGCTTAAATGGGGTTCAAAGTGAGAACCTCACAAAATGATGCACATGTGCGCTGCAGTAAGGAATGTCGATATGACTTGTCTGCTCTTTGCCCCTTTGCCCATGATTGAAAGCACAATGAAAGCTGCCACCTCTTTCGTGATTGGGTTGCTCGGATAGCAGAAGCTCGAGCCCACCTCTTCAAAAATGACTTGCCAAGAACACATTGCACGTGCAATGACTCGAAGGCATTTTTTCTAAGCCAATCATCATAGTGATTTCCTGCATCAACTATACTATTCCTGCACATTGTGAAGTAGCTTGGTGAATGCAATATGCAAGCCAACTCTTGATGTTTCTCCCCCTTCAAATCAGACCAATTTTTTTTGGGCATGGTTTGAGGCAATTCTATTATGTGTCAATTCCGACCATCATTCAGATGTTTGTGGAAGGCTATTGAGGCATGATACTTTGCAACTCTTTGGGTTGGAGGACATGCTCCCTGTATCTCATGGAGCAAAATGAGATCATACCAAGCCTATACTAGTGATACAGATCAGGTTAGGGTTTCAGAAGCTCAATGCAATCTTCACCTATTTGCTAACAAAAGGCGCAACCATGGAGACCACCCAAAATGCAATAGTAGCCTCTTTTTGTTGTGTATGCTTGCAAGTTCATGTTGTTGTTTCAGCAGCTCGCACAATTGTTGAGACTTAATCTCAATCTGTACAACCAGTTCCCAGGCAGCAGTTGTTCAGCACTGTAAAGACTCCATTGCACTGCCTATATGATTTGTGGGTTGTGCACAAAAAAGTGCCAATAAAGGGAAAAAAAAACAGGGTGCAATGCTGGTAAAGACTTTCCATCTTGTTCATTCATTTGAGTAATGAGAAGTAGTCTCTTCTAAGAAATCAACCCTCCAGGACAGTTCTTTGTGCTTTTGGAATCCTCTTGTAGTAGTACAAAGGACCATGATCAAGAAGAGCAAGCATTCCAAGTCTATGGAAATAAAGGGATGTCCACAAGAAGGACAAAAATTGATCATACAATTCTATTGTGAACTAAGGCCAAGATTGGTTTATGTCCACAGCTAGGTTATTGGCTTGATGCTGTGGCCATGCACCTGTCTTTTCTTGCAATTTGCTTTCCTTTTCTGTGCCACTGAAATCCTGAGTTGCATGTTTTTCAAAATTTCTTTGGTTGCCTCATCTGCTCGCTTCTTCTCCTACTTTTCGTCACCCCCCAGGAAAGTCAAGTGAAATTCAGGGTGGTCATGGCCATGGAGCTCACTGCTCCCTCAAACATTCAGCAATGAAAATGAAGGGAAAAGGACACATGTTTCTTTAGGTTGCTATGGATGGCTATCTCAACAACACTAGGAGCTCACCTCTTTCTGTTTCTGAACAGTCTCATATTGCATTTGAAGCTCTTGTCTCTGCTGCTTCCGGGCTTCCTCTCTTGCTGCCATGGTCTGATGGGACTGATGTAGTATCTGTGATTCATTGTGGCAGTGTGCTAGTCTTGTGTAGCGCATTTGAAGCTCCTGGCTATACTTCTTTTGCAGCTCCCTTCTCACCATCTTGGGTAAATAAGACTTATGTCCTGGCCATGATTCCTCACTTCCTTCAAAAACCCTAAAATCATATTACAAACCATATGTTGTATCCACTTGCATGGGTTTGCTGACACAAACTCTGTACAAGGCCCATGTATGATTTTTTTGGTGTAAGCCCATTACTCCATGCACATTGTGATAATCAAACATCTGAAAAGTCCTTAGACTAGAAACAAGCCTGAATGCTCATACACAATTAGAGACAACAAGAAAAAACAGAGCTGGGAAATGGAAATGTGGGGTTTTGGAGGGAGGGATTTTCAGGGTGACCAAAAAGGCCATACTTGAGCTTACAGGACTGCTGCAGACACAATTTACATCAACACAATTGCAGCTCCTCTCCACTCTTGACCTAGGAGTGTGCCATTTCAGCAGCCGTCCACAGACACCCATCTCCATCTCCATCTCCATCACTTCTTTCTAGCTCTTCCTGCTATGTCAAGTCTATGACAACTCCATTAACAACAATTTCTCTTGCTGCACAACCAGTATTGCTTCACATCCACACCCACAATAAACTTCCTACCAGAAGTCATCAAACATAAACCCCAAAACCTCAAACTGCAAACAAATTCAAAGCCAAATTGGCAAAAGTCCAGGATTGTAATTCATGTTCCAATTCCCCAGCAGAAGAGGAAGGGAGAAGGAAGTCATGCCATGGCTCAACTGTGTCTGCATTCACAAGATCTCCCTTTCTTGGGAATGAAACACTACTACTACTGTCTAACCGTCTCAGGAAAAGTTCTGTACATTAAGACCTGGCAGAATCCACACTTGTCTGTTTTGGTTCAAAGCCAGTTGCTCATTATGGCAGCACATTATACAAAATAAGTACAATATCTGGCATAATTCACACAGTCTGTTGTTCTGTTTGGTGTTGGCAGGTGTACATTTTGGCATGGTGTGCATTTTGCAGAGTTTGTAATCTCAATAGAAAAGCCACATCAGTGGATAGCCCCTTCAGCAGATTATGGCAAAATGTGCATTTACGGAGTTTGCAATTTCTATAGAATATGTGTGAATGGGTGCATAACTGCATTATGGCAAGGTGTGCATTCGGTGGTAGCTGAGGCCAAACTGGAATTTGTTTAGCTTATTCCAAAGTGATGTCTTTTTAGATTCAAGTCCTTTTTTTAAAAAAATTCTTTCAATGCCATATTCATAAGCATAGTTTCAATATTTTTTACTTCAATTTGCACCCTCATTTTTTTTCATTTGAATTTGAATTTCATTCCATATATTTGAATTAAATTTTGAGCTTTGAATTCAATTCAATTCAATTCAAGTTGCATGCAATGTTAATCAATATTTTCATTCAAATGGAACTTAATTTTCACAAAATCAATTTATTTTTTATATTAATTGATTGTCATTGTTAGTGCGAAGCAACGTGAAACCCAAGTTTGATAAGATAAGAATATCATGAGATCTTAATTTGAGATTTGATACACTTTGATGTTTTAAATATCAACGCATTATTAATGCTGGGACTTGGATCAATTGTTGATTAGGAGTAAATATACTTTGTATGGAAAGATGTGAAAGAAAAGAGGCTCTTAACATATGTAACTTTTGGTAAATATTCTCCATGCTTGAGAAAAAAATGGTTTTTGAAAGATATGTATTCATTTTTAATTTTTTTTAAAGACTCAGAAAATATGTAACTTTTGATGAACCTTCAACCTTAAAAGCCCAAGTCTTTTTCTCAATCATTTTATTTGAAACCTTTTTTTAAAATTTGGTCCAACCTCCTGATCCACAAATGTGATTACAATGTGTGAAATTTTCAGCCAAAATCATGCAAGAGGAGATGATATTTCAAAGTTGGTTTGAGCTCCAAGCAAGTGTTGCCCAAGGGTAGATCTAAAGTCTCACCAATCAAACCAAGACTTTTGACACGACACAAGTCTTGACACGACACTAACACATGCATCCTAATATTAAACTCACAACGACCAAGTAAAGTACTCATAAAACAAAACAAAACAAATCAAAATGTGGTTCTTCAAGTAAGAATGGAACCATCCATTTTGAAATGTGAATGTGAGGATCCTTGGAAAGTGGTGACAATTTCAAAAGTATCGCAATGCTAAAACTCTTGAGTTAACTCAAAAATGAGAATTAGCCCCTTTCTACTCACCTTCGATTCCCACCATCTTCATTGGTGCAATCCCAAATGTGGGTAGTTGTTGGGTTGTCAACCTAGAGGCTCAATGCATGCACTTATTTTATCCAAACTTCACCCAAATCTATGTAAAAATTCTCATTATTTAGACCATTTGAAAACCCTTAGAAAGCCCCCCATACAACCCCCAAATCTTTTTTCGAAAAATATTTGAATTTCTACCACCCACATACATTTGAAAATTCCAAACTATAAGTCACTTTTGTCTTACCTTGCATTTAGGGGATAATATATTTCCAGAACAAGGTCATGTTTTTTTTGTTTTGTTTTCATGAAGGACAAACTTCTGAGGAGTCTTCAAGCTGTGAAGGCCACTTTACTTGTTAGCCCTTATTGGTGCATATAATGTGCACTCCAAATACATGAGGAAATTTCTTTAGGTGCTTTATGAGCAAACGTACTATAAAGCCTTGACTAGGTTTGCCCATCATTTTTTTCCATATATTTTAGTCCAATAAGTAGTTTGACAATAATGACCATAGAGTATTTCAACACATGTACATTCAATTTTATCATTATATTTGAATAGTCTTAATAATAATAATAATAATTATTATTATTATTATTAGAAATGCCAATTTTTTCCTATATCAAGTTCAAATAAATTTAGCCAACAATGTCAAAGGATGCTCAATTTGTTTTTACATTTTTTCAAGTGTCATTTATAGCCAAATTTGACTCAAACTTCTCATGTATGATCACCCCTACTATGGATACATCCCAAAATTGAATATATACATATATATAAGTGTTTTGAGAAAAAAAAACTTTTGACTAATTTTATCGTTTACAACCAAAAAAATATTTTGACGAATAGAATATTTCCAAAGATTCAATGTCATCCTTGAAAAATAAAATTCTTGTAAAAAAAATAAACTTTGAAATTTTTTCACATTTCAGAAAATAATATAATTAGTGTCAAAGCTGCCAAGGTACTATGGTACACAAAATTCAATTGCAGTCCAATTGGCCTCACAGGGCTGTTCATATACTCTGGAGGAAGCCTCCCTCAAGCAGAACCGGTCCCAACTGGAGCTCTACAGAGATCACCCTTCTGGGTTTGCTCTGGGAAGGTGACCAAGCAAAACCGGTCCAACTGGGCCATTCTCTAGTACTTTATATTATTCTCCTTATCAGAGATTCAATTGGTTGCTAAAATTTACTTTCATAAAGCATGGCACGTTATAAAGCGTAAAAGTTCCCTCAAATTTGCAGACGAACTTTTCCCCCGCACAAAAAGAGGGAACTTTTGTTTTTTTTTCAAAATAAAAGTTATACCCAGTTGGTACCCTCCGGGTATCACAATTTTTAAAAAATAAAATGCAACCGAGCTTTACGTGCAGTAAGGCCCTGGGGGGAGGGAGGGTGTTACAAAAACAAGGGCCACTAAAGGCCCTTTTTATAGTAACACCCTTCCCTCTAGGGCCTTACGTACCACTTAATGCCACTCTTGGACACTTGGGGAATAGAAAATCCTCAAAATTTACAAAGATGGCAATGGGTATTGCTGTTTGGATAATAAATAGATCATAGGGTTCGAGTGGTTCAAGCGGTTCAAGCTATAATGTGACCAAAAATGAAAAGATGTACGAAGTACCCACCTCTTCAGGTTTGATACTTGGTTCATGGGTGCCAAATAATTTATTTTTTTTTCAAAATCCAAATTCGGCAGTAAAATAATAATAATTTATGGTATTTTGGAAGAGGAGGTGAATTGGAACCTCTTGAATAACAATAGTAAAAATTGGGCAATAACCGAGTGTTACATGGACGGTTATTTGAAAGGTTATCAATGTAATACACTCCTATTGGAATTTTGTAACCAGAGAAAATCATCATGCTCTAGCCCCACCCCTTTCTGACCCAACCCCCTGTTGCCATAAATAGTCAAACATCCCAACCCCAGTTAACCCTGCCAACTGCCTTTCCTTCTGCCAGAAAGACAGTAACATGTTGTTTGGCCACAGTGAACCAGCACCCACTAACACACGATGAAGGATGAATGATAAGTGATCAGGAAACAGTTTTCTGTTGGGTTCCAGTTCTCTAGCTAACCATAGTGTTTAGCTTAGTTGGTTTTTTTCCCTACCTACCTATTAACAACCCACAAGCAGAGCAGGTTGTTAGTAGGTAGGTAGTAAAAACAGCACTTACGGATGTATAAGCCATCTACTTACCTAGTAGTTACGTATTTTCCTACCTATCTACCTATATAAAAGACCTATAACAAATTTCTTACAGAATTGATTATGAAGGTGAAACCAAAGATTAACTCAGTTGAAATTCATCCACAAATATTAACTCAGTTGAGTTTCATCCACAACTGAGTAAATAACGGGCATCCAGTGGATGGTGCACTGGTGGTGTGACCCACTAAGCATAGGTCATACATATCCTTGGCCACGTTCTTTAGAGGCAGTGAAGAAGTGGCACCTTGAGTTTCTTTTGGTTTTTATTAGGGTTTGTGATTGTTTTAATAGCTGGGCATGCTTTCCATAGCTGAGTCAGCTTTGGAACCCCGAATTGTGGATCTGTCTTCCTGCTGGTAGGGGGGAAAAAATATTAGTTTTTTTTACAACAATCCTTGTACTATGGATTGAGTCTGGTAGGCCTCTTCCTCCACCCTAAACCCTAGACCCGAAACCATAAGACATAAGCATCCCTTGTGAGAATCTCACAATGCTCTGATTTGTTCTTGTTAAATGGCAAGTTACAAACCATAACCTTCTACCTCCGTCTCTCATCATTAGCAACCTACTAGTGAAAACAAGGTACCACCCTATCTATGCTCTCATTGGCCCAATGATTCTGTAACCCTTTGTTTCTTGGATGATATTTTCGTAATTGCTGTTTTCTTGGATGAAAAGAGGGCATCTTGATTTATTCTCACAAGGGATGATGATGATGATTATTTCTGATAACCAGCGAGAGCCCACTCAGGCTGGTTACCCTCGCTGGTTACCTAGTTCATAACCGGTGTTTGCCCACTTGTTGTCAATTCACATCAGGACAATGTGCCTCACTTTTGATTCGGCCCTCACACAACTGGAACTGGCAAGACAGAAAGTGGAACCAGCAGATGATCACCTGTCCCAACTAGTAGAAAGAAGCCTTTAAAAAGGCTGGGAATAAGACACCAAAATCAGGTAGATTCACACAATACGTAGATTACTACTGTAGTAACCTAGCAAGTTGCGCTCTAAATAATTATGAGAAACAAACCCGGAATTTTGAGAAATTATTAAGGTATAACCAAGTAAAATAATACACCTTAATCAAAAGAAAAATTATGGTTATGCCAGAATGCTAGGAGAAAATATATTAGAGCATCCCCACTGTTGCTCAGTACGTGATCATGCAAAAATATTTCTCACATCCAAGTTTAGTTATTTGCTTTTTTGGAACCCCACCTATGATACTTTTTTCAAGGGACTGGATATAGGTGCGAACTACTAATAGCAAACCACCTGGACCAATCATTATGATTGGCCAATCAAAAACAAGGAGCAGCGGTGAGATCATATTTATTACACTCTTCTCTAGCAGGTGCACGGGTTTGCTGTGCTGTTCACCAGCCCGAGTATGCAGGAGAAAAACCATTTTCCTGAGCCAAACCGCCATATGTTGACTTTCTTGATCGGATTCTAATGTCCAGGATCACATACTGAGCACCGGTGGGGATGCTCTTAGCCTAAGTAGTCTAACCTGCTAGGCTACTACTGTAGTTAACACACAGTTGGTTCTGTGTGCATTACAAAGGGAACTCAAACCGGTATCTTCCTGGAGAGGACCTTCAGTAGCATTGCATTACCACGCCTCCACCCATCCAAGAAAAACCTTCAAAAAGAGGAGATGACATATGTGATGGGGTGCCACAATTGAACAAGAGATGTCTTGACTCTTGACATATTGCCAACTTCTATCCAAGATAGAAAACAAAGAAAAGTATGTGGGATTCATGTATGTGTGTAGGTATTAGACTCAATGGAATGTAAGGAAAGACAATTCTTTGATCACGGCATATGAGCTGGTTGGGCTTTCAAATGCTTTTGCAGGTGCTCACTTCATTTGCCTTCTCGTGATTCTGGCATGCACAAACTCAATGGTTGTTGATCGAATCGCATATCCTTCATTGTTCATTCCACCACACTTTCAAAAACTTGTGTCCATTGATGCTCCTAGCATTCTGAATAAAATCTCATCAAAAGTTCAAGATTACCAATGTCATTCCCATAGTACATAATAGCTATGGGAATCTACTCCATGACTGTGAGTACCTATTGTTGCTTCAATTATTTAGTTTGGGAGGGGCAATCAAAGTTTTAGTGTTTTTTAAAAAAATTAATGAAGGAGCCACTTTGATTGGCCCGTCACCAATTTTTTTGAAACATTGGGCATTCCTGAAAATAGAAGCACAAAGGTGTTTCCCTTTGGTCCACCTTTGTAGATGTATAGACCATATGCTACTTTCCATTTGAGCACCCAATTGCGCAAACAATCATTTTTGAAGTGTCAAGGCATTTTTTTGACATCTCACATTTTGTCTTTCCAAGTTTTTGACACTTTGAATGCAAGTAGATAAGTTATTGAAAAGGATGAAGTTGTGAGGTAAAGAAGGAAAGAAATAACTTTTTTTTTAAAATTCTCATTATGAAGCAAAGTTAATGTAGAATCATTTCGATTGAAACACACATTTTCAACTAGACTTGATGTACATAGAACTAGAAACAAGGTCCACAAGTAGAAGTACAAGAAAGACGCAAGTTGGAAAACAAAGTTGTACGATTATGTAAACACTTGATTTTAGACCATGTTTCTTTGGTGCCCTAGGTAAGTTTCTAACTTAACATGTCAATTTTCACCCTTTTTTTTTTTGTCTTGTAATTGCATTCAATTAAAGGGACTCAACATTTATCAAACATGCATGTATATAGGTGTTCTTATTCATGTTCATTGTTTGTGCTTATATTTTGAAGCTATTATTAGATTGCATATTTTATAACATTAGAATGTTGAAAGACCTCAAGATTATTTGACAATATTTCAAGATCTATATTTTGATGATTACATTTTTATGAAAACGTATGGATCTTAGATTCTTAAAAGATTTTGAGGTTTTTCACCACCAAAAAAAATGGCAACTTTCCTTTAGAAAGTTCACAATGTTCAACTATGAACAAACACATTAACATTGCATTTGAGGTGTAGACAATGAGGGCCCCTTTTGAAGTGTTAATGAATTTTCAATTTCATATTTCATATGATGCATAGATGGGAACATCATATATGTAACATCCATGTTGTCACTTTTGAAACTTTAACATGGATGTTACATAGCATGTGTATGTTCATTTGAATTTCATATGTGATTTTTTATGGCTTGTGATATTAATGGAAACCTTAATGTGAATAATTATGTAAAAGTTTTTTGTGTGCAAAGAATCCCATGGAAAGTCCTTTGTATTTCTAGATGCCCATGATGTAGATTTCATTTTGTCATGAGATTGTAAAACTTATCCTATGTTTGAAATCATATAAAACATGTTTGTGGTGGAGGCCTACATGTACATGTGACTTAAATTGTGACTCCCTCTGTTATGTTGATATAAAAAAACATTATATTAATTTGTTAGCATTTGTTCAAATTAGATTTTGAATTGGAGACTCATCATAGACAAACTCATCATGATTTGAATTTGTATGAAATCCATTATTCTCACTATAATAGATTTTTTAGCTCTTCATAGGCTTTTCATTGAAATGACATTTTTCAATCAATTTTCCTAATAACCTCAAAATCCTTTCCTAAACTTAGATGTTTTGTTGTTCTACAACTTTGAAAACCCATAAATTCAATGTAATATATCCATATCAAGCATATTGAACATGTGGAGCCCATTTGAAATCTTGGACAACCACCCATTTGTTTATTCATGTGGCATCAACTCTTTAGTAGTTGTTGCAATTCTTGCATTAGAAAAAAAAAAAAAAACACATTGTGTGAATCCTAAAACACATTATATGAATTGGGCAATTTGCAATAAGTGGCAAAATTGTTGTTGCACGCAAGTTGGAATCAACAACACACAAGAGCACACACCCCACAAGTGAAAAAGTCTACTAGGTATGTTTTCCTTATTGAACCAACCTTAATGTGTCCAACTACCCAATTTTGATAACCAACTTTAAACTACAAATGTGACTAATAGAGGTCCTCTTCAATTCTAGCCCAAACCTTGTGAAACTAAACAAAGTAGTAACAATTCTCCTCCATATAACTTTGCTCAAGGCCTGGGATATGGTTGTGTTAATAATTACAATCCCATGGTATAACCAATTATCTTGGAGATTCTTTGGTAGAGTTGGAAACCTTTTAATACTAGAAGGGTTGTGAGATTGTTCATGCACTAGAAGCTACTAGTGAAAGAATAAACATTGCAAGATATTTGAAACTCAAGGTTGAAATTGTTATGGTGGAAATTCATTTGCCTTCCCAAACTCATATACAAATTAGTCCAAACAACATTCACATCAACATAGATTTCTACAAAATTAATGGAACCCTCTATGAAAATACATCATTGTAACAATTTGTTGTTGAAGTAGTCAATTGTATTTTGGTATGCTTTGAACTTTTTCATGTCTTTCATGTCACTTGTGAACTATTGTGATGGTTGGTGGCATCCAAGCTCCTACTAGACCTAGTAGAAAATGGAGTAGAAATATAGGTATTACTAACATGTGGCTTGAGTGGAAGCTTGTCATTGCTATTTGTGTTGATTAGCACTGCTATTTGTGTTTAAGATGATGGTTTGAAACTTTGTGAACAACTTCATAAGCTTATTCAATGTAATTATAGTGTGGATGGTGTCTTTGAATAGTAATTGAACTTTGAAAAACTACTTCTTGTTGTACCTTGTGTAAGATTTGATCAACATCAAGCTCTTGAAGACCAATTAATGGATTTTGAATTATGCAATATTAAGTGATTAGATCATGCACAATAACAATATGTAATTTTGTTTTCCCTTGTACTTTTCAAAATGTTTTCTTGGGAATACTAAATGAATTTTCCACATTTTTTTCTCTTTTATGTTTTTAATTGTAAAACATTTCAAAATGTTACAATTTCCATCTTTGTGTGGTGTCACCAATTGTGGTAGTGAAGGGTAACCCTTATCAATCAGCAAATGAGTTAAATATTTTTGACCTTTTTCTTACAAAAAGAAATCCATGGAACTGTGTTTGAAAGTAAAGCTTAAATTTCATAAGAACTTTAGAATCACTAACATTACCTACCCAAAACCAACAAACAAGCTAGTAAATTATTTTCTACAATTTATAATAATTTAACAAATAACAATGTATCTTTCATATTTATATGATGTAGTAGTAATTTTCATTAAAAAGTTTAAACAACTTTGAAATAGGAAAATGTGTATCATCTATGTTTTGTGACCACAAAATGTTTTGAATCCATGTATTATTACTTCCATTATAGATCCAGTTGATTAGGCAACAAGCTTTTTGAATGATTGTTGTAATTACATTTCAAATGACAAAAAAGTTAATCTATCAACCATGAACAACAAATAATTACTACAACCAAAAGGAAGTAGATGAGTTATATACAAGATGCAAAAAAATGTGCAATAACACCTAAAGATCAATGTCATTGAGTGTAAAAACTAACATTCATTCAATTTTGCCTATGTATAATAACATTTATAAATATAATTTCATAAGGGATAAAAACATAATAGAATGTGCAACAACATTTGAGTAGTAATGTCATAGAGTGCAAAAACCAATGTATGTATATCAAACTTTGCAAATATGCAATAACATTTTTAAACAACATCACAAGGCACAAAGACACAAGCAAATTTCCAATGATGAGGACTTTAAAAAATCATGTTAAATTACTACACACATTCATTTAACATTAAATATAAATGGGTGTCCCTAGTTTTGTTGTTAGGTTAAACCTATTGACATAAGTAGTTAGTGGTAACCATTGAAAACCCGAAATTAAATTTATTTCTTTAAGGTTTAAACATTTTTATTACCTAACACTAGGTGTAGCCAAACCTTTACACAATTTACAAATTTTACTCATGTCAAAGAGTAAAGTACAACACCAAATGTGGAGAATATACATTATAGGACTTTTATATTGGAAGCGAAAACATTCCTTATGTCCTGTCACAAGCCCTATGGGTTGATTGTCATCTTAAGAGAGGTTGTTTATACACAATGAGCTTGGGAGGGACCTATTGAGCATGGTAAACTTTTGAACAAGCAACTTAGCCAATCATAAATGGCCTTGAGTGAACCAACACCTACACTAATACCATGGTAAAACTTCAATTCTTCTTTGGTTGCTTCTGAACTTGTGTTTCAAAATTAAAATACAATTTTTGAGTTTAAACTTAACAATTTTTAAGTTAAATATAATGAGTAAGACACCTCATTTAAAAAGTTGAAGGTACTAATGTTTGTGTTGGTTAACCTTAATGTGAAAGATACCATTAATGTGTTTTGTGACAATTAAATAATTTTCAACTTATCAAAATTTTGAGAGAAATTTAATGCCCAAAATGGCAAAAACTAGAAATTTCAAGTTACATAATGTTGAAAGTTTTGAAAACTTTAAGAGTTATAATCCATGACCATTAGTATTTTTTATTTTTATTTTTTCATCATCACAATTATACAAGCTTTAGTTGGCAAATAATATGGCCTGAACTTTGGTGGAGAATGGGACCTTGTGGGTGCCAACTATTTGGTGAATATCATCATGTAAATGCCAAATTTGACATAAGAATGTTTTGAAAACACATTTCACCAAAGAATATTATTTCAAACTCACACCCATAATCAACAACACAAATCTTGGACACATCCTAGTGCAACCCATTGCATTTTGAAATATCTAGAGATGAAATAAAGCATGACAAATAAGAATTAAAAAACATGAAAACAAATGCAAACAAGAATCTATCAATGCATGAATGTCATCTATCAAAATGGATGAAATATGATTAACATCCTCATTCATGCTGAAAAATATAAAACACAAGCCAAATAAATACAAGCCAATTTTTTTTTGAGAAACATTATATTATATGTCAAAATGCATTTTAATAAATAAATAATTTATTCAACACTAGGGTGTCAAATCCATCAAGGTACTATGCTATACTATTTTAGATACTAGTTTATGGGTTATGGTATTATTGAGGCTAATTGATCTAACATTCCATGTTAAATAATTCTAGAAGGGAATGGCTCAAAAATAAAAATGTTACTTCTAAAAATGTTATTGTCAGAATTGTGAAAATTCAAACTCTCACCTTTTGCCAATAGACTACTACAGTAATTTATGCATATTGCATTCCTTACAAATAAGTCCATAATTAGGGTTCCATCACTAACCCTAACTATATGAAGCATATCTTGGTCCTCTCAGAAGACTATGGTGGGTGAAGGCCATTGCGCCAATCTTGTTGCCAATAGAAGGTAAATGGTTGAGAAAAGGCCTGAGACTCATGGTAAGGTTAAGGGTTAAAGGCTCATCAAAAGTTGCATATCTCCTAAACCCCTTGTCTGTTAAATTTCTTTAAAAAAAGGTTACATATCTTCCTCAATGCCCTCTCCTACGAGCATTTCATTTTTTTTAAATACCTATTTTATTTTATTTTATTTTATTTGTTCCCTCTTAGAATTCATGTAAAAATCCAGCCTCATCCGAGGGTATTACACAACACAAATTTAAGGGCTCGGGGCCCAGCCACCTCCAACCCCTGAAGGTTGAACCTAGACATAACAAGGTAACTACTAACTACCCTATTTGACATTTATTTCATTCAGTTGTGGCAGTACAATAACGAGAATCCATGATAAAATTGTGCACTTTCTGGCCAAAGGATTAGGTTTTATTACAAAAATGTATACCTAATGTGGACCCTTTCTTTCTTTCTTTTAATTTAACGTCAATACTCGGACCAGAGAGATCCATTTGACGACAATTACAAAGTTGACTTGATCAAAACACTCCTGTTGTCTAGGCAAGAAACTAAGTACAAAGCT
>Ga0116231_10003257_pt1 | contig 33889 bp, 31 predicted proteins | sample S1TSphgellanicum_2_FD_89695 | JGI IMG/M metagenome (GOLD analysis project Ga0116231, IMG submission 89695) | Host-associated microbial communities from peat moss isolated from Minnesota, USA - S1T2_Fd - Sphagnum magellanicum MG | ecosystem: Host-associated > Plants > Peat moss > Unclassified... | reverse complement strand
TATGCATAATTGACGATTATGTTCTCAAAAATAATTGGGTGAAATTGACAACCAAGGGTATTACTTTGTCATTGATATTGATAACTTGTTGGTATAAATTTAAAACTTTTTTTTGATAAACTAACTGGCCAATTATTGCCAAAAACCAATAACCAACCAACATTGGTAATTTCCTATAGAGTGCTCTTCATGCAAGCGTGTGATTTATGATGTTAAAACATTCCATTGTTTACAAAGTTTTTTAAAAGGCCAAAAGAACTTTATGGAGGAAAATAAGCAAACATTCAAACTATAAATATAAAAGCAATTGGAGAAAAATTTCCTAGTGTGTATAGGGAAGGGCACTTTACATCATATGTCAATAACCTCATCAAAAGAGAAGGGGTCTTACACCTACTCCTTGAGTGTGAGAGGGATGATATGTATAGGAGAAGGTCCCACTATAAGGGCCTTCCCAGATTTGAGATCCCCAAGGCTAGATACTAGACTGATTTTTGGCTCTAATAGAGTTCTCCCTAAAGTCCCCCCTCCTTCCCCCTTTCTTTGGGGCTCCTTTCCCCCCCCCCCCCCCCATCCCCTCTTTCAATGGTATCCGCAAAGTAAGTAAGGACATTTTATTGAATCTCAGTATGAAATGTGGCAACTCAGTTCGAAATGCTGAAACTCAGCATTTAATGCAGAAGGTTCGAGACTAATTATAATAGTTTTATACACGTAAAAGCAGTGATAATATATGTAGCAGCAGTGGAGGCCCTCAGGAAAAAGGAAAGACAGGATGAAACTCAGTTTACCACCAAAATTGATGGTTTTCTACGTTTCACCCCCGGTTGAATGCTAATGTACTTTTGTGCAGGTTTTTTTTTAAATCTTACCCTGTCTGTGTATGACGAAACTCAGGGTTCTGGTGTTGTGTTTGTATTACTTTACGGATAACTCTAATGAAGCAGGTATATACACCAGTGTTGTGCAGGTACCCGGAAAATCTGGGTACCCAGTTGCAGTTCCGGGTATTCAGAACCAAACCCAGCCCCAGGAACCAAACAGGAACTGGAATCGGGGGTAGCCAATACTTTACTACCCGGGCAACTAACCTGGTTCCCAAGCTGGATTTTTCAAGTAATCAGAATCAGGGTCCAGTTACTTTGAGTGTAGCTACTCGGAACCGGTGGGTTTTTCACAAGAAAATCCAGATCCGGTTAGTAGTTTAAGGTTAGATTATTATTTAGGGTTTAGGTTAGTTTTTAGGGTTAGGTCAAGCCTCTCTCTTTTCTCCTTTGCTGCTCTCTTCTCTTTCATTCTTTCTTTATTTCCTTCTCATTGTTCTTAGTCTTTTGTCTCGTTTGTTTCAACAGCAAAGAGAAAGAAAAAGAGCGAAGTTTTGAAAGTTGCACTAGTTTTTTTGTTTGTTAGGGTTGAAAAGCCAATGCATTGGAGGAGCTGGATGTTGTTTTCTCCAAAGAGCCAAAATTGTATTTTGAGATTTGCACATTTGCATCAATGAGTGCTCCAACTGCAAGCACCATGCCATCTACAAATTCCACAACCATGGATGTAAATCAACAACGGGCAACGTTGGCAAAGCAATGAGACTTTTGGAAGGCTCAGAATTGGAATGCCACGGTTTGGGCCTTTTTTCACGCCCAATAGCTCATCCTCTTCGGAATTAAGTTAAACTTCTAACCAACCTGAACATTTGAGGTGTCTTTTCTATGGTCCTATTGTTCCAAGTGTAAGATCTTGAAAAGGCATCATCACATACAAGACAACAAATGGGATTTTCATTCTTCAAAACCATCTTGAGTTATTACATCTACAATTGTGGAGTGACTAGGTTGATCGGGAGAAGGATGGTCTCAATGCAAAAAAAACAACCTTCCAAAAAGAGGTCTAGCCCAACACCCTCAAACATAACAAAGATGACCTTAACCAAAAATTGTTTGAAGAAGACTTGACCTTGTTCATAGCCGAGAAATTGGTGCCCTTGTCTTTTGTTGAGGTTCCATTCTTTAGGAGGCTAGTGATGAGGCAAAATCCTTGTCTTGTTTTTCCATCTAGGCAAGCTTGGGTGAATGATATCTTGCCTAGGTTGGCAAAACAGACTAAGGAAAGGTTTATATTATCTACACTTCAATCATGTCACTCTTGCACTATATCATTTGATATTTGGATTTCGAAAGCTAGAATGGATACCTTTGTGATGATCATGCATTTTCTGAACGACAAATGGGAACCCTATCACATAATAGTTGATTTTTTTGAAATTGTAAGCACTTCTGGGAATGCCATGGCCCTGCAAGTCAATGATGTGTTTGCAAAGTATGGGCTCAATGCTCGAATAATTGCATATGTAAAGGATGAAGGGGGTAATCTCAACACCATGACAAATGCATTGACTTTTGATGTTTCTTGTGAAACATTGGGCTCACAAACACCTTTTGTGGGGTCATGTTGGGGGCATGCAATGTCAAAGTGCGATCAATATGCCACAAATGATGTTTAAATTTCTACTAAACTAACTTTTATTTCCATCAAAGAAGCTTAGTTCATTTTACAGAAAACCATAACTTGGACCAAAATGAATGGGAAAGGGCAACAAGAGTGGTAGAAGGCATGTTTGGATAGTGGTGTGCCACCTTGAAAGCTCAAAACTCTGGTGCAAACCAAGTTTGCATCTTTATGTCATCTTATTTTAGGAAATGTTGGAATTTAGGAACATAATTGTCTTGTGTTATGGTCAACAATAGTCATTGGCATTTTAATATCGTGTGCCAAGCCCTTAGGTTTAGGTTGTAGCTCAAGTTGATGTAAATATTTTGGGTCTTGTTGTCCAATTGTATGTTAAACCAAAGTGGGGGGGTACTAAGTTGCTTTTTGATGCCCTAGTTGTGACAATTATGCTTGTATGCCAAATGTGGGTTGAAAGTTTGTCTTTTGATTCTAACAAGACCCAAGACTTTGATGGTGAATTCAAAACCCTGAAAATACGCTTTCATCGACAAGTAATAGTGATTCTAGAACCCTTCTTTTCATTCATGTTTAATTTTCAACCTCACAAAGTTCATAGCATGTTGGCCCATATGTTGGATCCCCAGTACAAGGGATTCAAGTTAGTTATCAATTACGTTGATGAGGAATGAATTCTCCAAATTATAGGAAAATATGACAAACAGGTATAGTTCTTGTTCTTAGTTTGTGCATACAAGATGTTAAACCCTAATGACACATGTGAAAGAGCTTTCAATAGTTCTACATCCCAAAATTCTCAAACCACTAGTTTGTATGATTGCATGGATATGGATGAGGACATGGCTTTATCAATAGTCAAAGAACAACTAACACATTTTAGGGTCAATAAGGTCACTAATGATGAATGTAAGGACCTTTTGGCATGGTGGAAAGCCGAAGAGGGGCATTTCTCCTATGTCAAGTTTGTTGTGCATCAAATCTTCGTAGATTGAAACAAAAAGAGTTTTCAACATTGTAGGTATTTGCACAAATCTAGACCGTTCTAGGTTGGGCATGGTTCTAGGTTGGGCATGGAGAATCTTGAGATGTTCATTAGCATCTACAAGAATCGGCCCAAAGATGCTAGGGTTGGGGGTTCTCTATCCATGCACAAATTCATGGAGATGGAGGAAACCCTAATGGACGAAAATGAAAATGTCATTGCATCACTGGCCTCTTGAAGGTGGATGAACTCCAAAATAAGGTTTAGGGTTAGGTATGTTTTATTTCTTTTTTCGCATTTTGATGTTTTTTTTTTCCCAAGTTTTGTGTCACAATTTGTGTTTCTTGATGTATTCCAAATTGTTTTTAGTGGTTGTAGGTCTTTGGGAGCAACGGTCGTAACAAGGATGTTGTTTATTGCCTTGTGGTTGAAAGTTGAATCCCTAAACACCCATTCCCTAGAATTGGATATGATGTAACCTAGACTTTTAACAAGTTTTCAAGTTTTTTTTCTTTCTTCCTTGCTATGAAACTTTGCACTTGAGATGTTCTCAAAGGCATCATCATATGAGATGTTCTCATATGGCAAAGGTAGGGCCTGCAAAGAACTAGGGGCTTTTTCTTGAGAATGGTGATTACAAATCTTAAGAACCGCCTTGATAACCACCGAAGCTAAGTTCGTATTTGTGATAACCGCCCAACAATGGTATAATTTTACCAAGACCCACACTACTGGTCTAATTTTCACATCCCAGTCAAAAAAACCATGCTGGAAGTAAAGCTAATTTTGGCTACAGCTCAGAGAGGAAAAATACAAAGGTTTAGGAATCATGCTATATTTTGGCTACATACTATACAACCTATTGCCTAAATATGACAAGACAACATCAAGTGTTTTTTTTTTTTTTGGCTCATTACGTTTGACAACCCAAAAAGAACCCTTTTGTAGGCTACTACCAGTGTTCTTTTTTTCTTTTTTCTTTTTTCCCAATTTTGTGAGTTGCTCAAGTGGTGATCATCCCATAAGAGTATTTAGCCAAATTTAGTGATATTCAAAACATGAAAGTAAAAAAAAAAACTCTTAAGCACCCTTTTCCTGTTGCTATCATCAATTGTGGCGATTTTTGGCGATTTTTTTTAAAATTATTGTTCTCGTTTTTTTTTGTCAAATTTTTTTCGAAAAACAGCGAATTTGTGACAGAATATTCCTTTTTCAAAATATTTTTCGAAAAATGGCGAAAAGTCAATTCGCCACAATATATATATATTACTGCCTTATACTCGCAGAAAGGGTTTTTTTTTTTAATTTTAAATTTAATTATAGGGTCCCCAAGTTGCGAAATTTCGCCGAAAAAAAATCCCTGAAGTCTCCGTGTCTGCACCCACTCCGACAACAACGGAGGAAGACCAAACCATCATCGTCCCATTTGCTTGCTCGATCGCTCGCTCGCTCGGTGCAATTGTTTTTTGATGTTGTGGATGTTGGTAATGTGCTATGTTTATTTTCCAATTTTTTTTTGTTGTTGTTGCAAACTAAAGATTCGGATCTATCAATGTGTCAATTTGGCGTAGTTTGGAAGGTGCAGTCTCCTCCTTGTCCTCTTCTTCTTCTTCTTCTTCTTCTTCTTCTTTCTCTTGTTGAAAGAATTTGACGTAATCTTCTTTGTTTCTAGAGAAAGGAAAAAAGGAAAAAAACACAGGGTGACTCAGTTGTGATTTCTTGCTTCTATCCAAAATGCAGGTGCTAGCATTCATTACACACTATTGTTGTAGTGGTGGATCGCTGTTTCCAGTAGTTGGAAGATCCACGACCTTGGATCCATTTGGCCAACAGGTGCGTGGGTCGGTGGGTACACAGCCTTCTTCTGCATTGCAATTTTTTGGTTACGTGGGGAGGAAGGAGACAGAGAGAGTCACACACACACACACAATGTGTGATTTTTTGTGGTTTTTGTATGTATGGGTTTGTGATTCAGGGAGTTTTTTTGAGTTTGATGAAATGGGTTAGACCTCTCTGGCTCTGGTACTATAAAGAAGAGTTCGGATCTTGGTGGGGTTTGTGAAGTTAGGGTTAAGTGAACTTGGGAAGAAGAGTGACGATGATGATGATGGGATGCTCAAGTTTTTTTTTGTTGGTGATGAAATATGCATTTGGATTCTTTAGAGAATTTTGACTTGATGGGTTTCTAGGGGAAGAATCTCATAAGAAAATCCATGGGAGAATTTCTCAACCCATTGTGGAATCTCATAAGAAAAACCATCAGGGAATCTCGAAACGAACATAACCCCCGTATCTTGAGCTCTGAAATCTGTCACCAGATGGTTGGCATTACTCCTCCACATTTTCCCTGTTGAAAATCCCTCTCTGTCTCTCTTTCTCTTCCCCTGATGAATTGCCTCCCTTCTTTTGAGCTTTCAAGTTTCAACAGGACCTACAATCTTTACTTGATTTGATTTGAGATCTTCTTCTTATTACCCCTCCTGGTGATTGATAGATCTCTTTGCTTGTTTCGTCTTGGGTTTTGTAGTAGTGAGAGATGATGAGGTGTTACAGTGTTGTGCCATAGTTGGGGCAACCATGTCAATCCTCTCTTTCCTTGCTTGCTTGTGACTTTGGTTCTGATTTGTGTTCTGTATCAGGGACTCTGAATCATCTTTGTAACAGACACACGAGCAGTTTGGATTGAGGCAGTGTGACCGGTGGTGGCTGCAAAGGTTGGGTTTCAAGGGAGCAGGGTAGTTTTTTATTCCTATTCTTTCTGATGGCAGCCTTGTTTGGAGAGTGAGATTGAGGAGTTGGGAGTAGCACTGTGGTGAATAGAGAGGTGAATTAGTGGACACAATAAGGGAAAAAAATATGGCTCCAATGCCGGACAGAACAACCCTTGTGTACATGCTGGTGGTGGCAGCATTCCTGGCTCTTGTTCTGTTCTCGAACCATCCCTCGCACCATACAGCAAGGAAAAACCGAAGGTTTATGCCTGGCAGGCGAATAAAAGTACGAGTTGCTTCTGTAGATCCGAAGCAGCATGAGCCTATAGCATTTGACCCAATTATTGCTGAGTATGAGAGACGCCGTGAAGATCGTGCATGGGAGAAGCATTACTTTGAGCAACAGTATAAGAAATGGGCAGAGATGGAGGCAGCAAATCAAGGTGCTGCTGCTGCTACTGCACATGATGCAGACTCTTCACATCTTCATGTGCCAGAGAAGGTTAGAAAGCATGCCACAAAAGCATCCAAATTCTCTCATTTTATTCACTGTCATAACCCCTTCACTGACCTGACTTGTTTGTCATGTGTGCAGCAGCAGCAACCAGAGCCATGGGACACAGATTTCAACTATGATGACACTGAATATTTCCTGAATGATGAGGAACAGTTTAACATAACAGACCGCCTTATAGTTCTTTTTCCATTGCTTGACATCAATCCAACAGATGGGTTTGTGAGTCTCTCGGAGCTGGAAGCCTGGCAATGGTTGCAAGCTCAGAAAAGCTTACAGCATCGTACTGATCGTGAAATGGATGTTCATGACAAGAACAATGATGGTCGCATTACTTTCAAGGAGTATCTTCCACACCTGACTGAAGAGGAATTAGGTACCATGCCATCATCCTTTCCATGGTTGTGCCTGGCTGTGATGGTGGTGATGCTGGATTGAAATGAATTGTTGGGTGTCCATTGTAGCTGACTGTGAAGTAGCTTACATCATTCCACGTTCTTCATCTTTATCTACTAGAATTCATTGGGCAGCAAACAGACATTTGGATTATGACATGCAGTGATGGACATGGACAATGTGGGTGGTGTCAAAACTTCACATGTAAGTAGTTTTTGTTGTGATTTCACAATGACAGAGAAGAATAGCATGGATACGGGTGGTGCCGGTTGGTACCGGAAGCAATTTGATGTGAATGATGAAGACAAGGATGGAGGGCTCAATCAAACCGAATTCAACAAGTGAGAAAAATTCTGCACTGGATCTGTGTTTGGATGGTTGCTTCTTTTGATTTCTGCACCCACCTTTAGCACTACACAACTATATAATTGTAGGGGATGGTCAAAGGATGTTCGTACTCAGTGACATGGGAGTGTCTGCACATGGTCATCAATTTGACCCTTTCTTGTACGTGACAACCCAGTGATGGGTGATCCCTGAGGAATGTTCAACTATATTTAGGTTTGCTTGCTTGGGAGATGGTCTTAGTGTGCAATTGATATGTGCAGCTTTCTTCATCCAGAGGACAGTGAGAATCCAGAAACACAGAAGTGGCTACGTGAGGAACAGATCAGGTAACCTTTGGAACTGTCAATAATGTTGCTCTGATCGTTTGATGTCAGAGTTTTGTATATTACAGCATTGCACATGTACATGATGCCATGGGCTATGGTTGTTCTGGGTTGCAGGCTCAGGGACATCAAGAATGATGGAAAATTGGATTGGGATGAGTTTCACAATAATGTGTTTGATCAGATTCGTGACACTGAAGCAGAGGAGCATGTAAGAGGACATGATTATCTGCAGCACCCAAGTCAGGATATCCAGCCTAAGAAGATTGTGGAGTCAAAGGCAAAATTTGCCGAGCTTGATAAGAACAACGATGGGTGAGAGAAAGAGCTCTCTGAATTCTCCTGGTCTTCTCTACCTTACCTCCTGCAGCACATCTAGTAGGCTTTTGGGAGAAGGAAGGATTCATAAGCTGGTTAAGATTTTTTCTTTGTTTGGAGTGCTTCACAGTCTCTAACAATTTTCTGTCTTTTATGCACAAATGCTTGCACTGTCTTTGTCTTGACCTTCTGAAGGAGAGATTTAAGCTTGCTGTCTGATATTAGGGGTTTTTTGGCTCACCTACCATGTGAATGAAAATAGGTTTTTGACAGAGGATGAGATGGTTCCAATTATGGTGAGGCTGTATCCAAGTGAAGGTTCTTATGCCAGGCAACAAGCTGAGCACTTACTGAATGAGGTTCTCTATTATCTCCCTTTCACATACAGCATCACACAAACTGTACACTTTTCCTGCTTCCTGCACATTGAGAACAGTGTTTTTCACATTGTAATCTTTTTTCAATCTTGTCTTGTCTTGGGAGTGATGCAGATTGAAATCTTTGTACCTAGTATTTTGTTTTAAATCTCGTCTTGGGTGATGCAGATTGCAATCTTTGTACCTAGTATTTTGTTTTCAATCTTGTCTTGGGCAATGCACATTGCAAGCTTTGTACAGAGTATTTTATTTTCAGTCTTGTCTTGGGTCATGCACATTGCAATCTTTGAAATCCCAATGTAGTGCAGAAAATGATTTTCTACTCTGGAAGTCTGACAATTGTGAAATACTTTTGCCTCCTTGCAGGCGGATGAGGACAAGGACAAGAGGTTGACACTCAATGAAATGCTGAATCATCCATACATTTTCTATAGTACCGCATATGACGATGAGGAGTATGAGGACTTCCATGATGAGTTTAGATAGCCAGTTCACATGGGAGTCAGTCTCTGGTCAGTTGCTGGTCATGTCTCAGCTCATTAAGCTTTGGATTAACATAGGAAGTTCAACAGCAAAAAAATTTAACCAGTGCAGAATTCTGCTCTTAAGAAGCTCTTATCACAATCTCTCTTAGGAAATTATGCAGCTTAGAGAGGTGAGGATTGTTGCTTGTTTTGAAGAATACAATTGTAGAACAAAAAGAGGTTGACTGACACTTCACCAAAATGCTGAATCATCCATACTAGTGTGGCCTGTGCCATTGGCCCAAGTGTTACCACATCCTCAACTGATTTTTCCTTCCAAAACCTGGTTTTTTGGAATGTATTTGAATTTTCAATGGCAGAAATCACTTAAAAATCAATATCTCCCACATTCTGAAATCTTCCCAAATAAATTGAATTAAATCCTGCTCATCAAGATCTTTCCAACAACACCAAAGGCACATTCCAGTTCCTCTGAAATTTTCAGCTAAGATTAATTTATTTGTCAGCAAAGAAATCATTCAATACTCAAGAACTTTTGCACTGCAAGTCCAATTGTCATGGAACCAAGCCCATGCACTCCTACTTCTCGAGAGCTTTCCAAAAACACCAAGAATGCAATCTGAAGCATCCCAGTTTGGTGGATCTCATAACTACAAAACAAAACAAACTACCTTCCTTGATAGATAGATGTTTTCTATAGTTTCAGCACTAAATTGGAGCACACATCATGTATGGTGAATTTGAAATGTCTTGATGTATCAATGCTTCTGGCAAGTAGCAAGGACCCTAACAGGCTAGTATGAAAATTCTGAAAAGTGCCCAAGACCAAGGTTGGTGTGTTTAAGAGTCCTGAAAATCAGAACTGGATCCAGTCTAGTCTTACTCACCTCGACCAGAACCAGCGGTTAACTGCCAATTGGGTATAAGAAAATGCTATAAATTGTGAGATCTGACTGCCAATAAATGTTAAATGTGCATTTAGGTACTTGCCCTCTCCATTGGACTCCAAAAGGACCTCACAATTTACTTATAACCAATGGAGTTCTCAATCTGCTGGAGAGGCTCCAATCCTAAAGCTAGGGTTTCTCCATACTAAGACATGTGAAAGTATTAAGGAAGGAATGATCTTAATACAACATATTGTACAAAATTTGTGAAAAGGAGGGGAATGAAAAATGTAATACTTCATCTAATACTAGTGTCATTTTGGGAAAACCTTCAGAAATCTTTCACCATGTTGATAACTTTTAGGTGGACTGCCAAGGTTGTTTTGCAACAACCTAGTAGGTGGATGGTTATAGAGCTCTCGACTAACTAGCTCTAATTGGCGTGTGCTACAAGGATCATATTGGAGAGTTGCACACTGTGTTTGACTAGAGTATTGGGTTTGAAATAATGGACAGCAAGAAAGAAGGATTGACAACATCCCTTTTGAATTAGAGAAACCACAAACAAAATGTGCCCTTTCACATCAAATGATATTTCTATCATTTGCTTCAAGGTTTAAGAGATCCAACTGCATAGTACATTTTCAGCTCCTCTAGATACATATCATGAGGAAGGTCACTGATGAGATCTGAGGAAACACACAGCCTTTGAGTATACGACAAACTTTCACAAGCACCAGGGACCAAATGGGTGCCAGCCCACCTTTAGCGGATGAAACAAAATGGACAGATCATGTAATAAAATTTGAATTTCCTATGAGACCTGTAGTTTGGTGGATCTATGTCCCGAGTTTTGCAGGCATTTACAGAAGAAATGAGGAAGGCTGGTGCTGCAAAAATACAGCATGATCTGTCAAAGAGGAAGTTTATGCTAGTTTTTTCTTTCCCCCCTCCCCATACACTCATTTTCAGATGAAATCACATGGTTACCTAAATGGCTGGAGAATTTCATAGAAAATGGTTTAGAGTGGAAAAAGCCAAAACATCAACTCCAAAGTTAACCCAAATGAAAATCTTAATCCTTCTAGTTACAGAATAAATTGCTCAAATTCAACTCACTCCAAGCATATGGAAGCCACCTGGAGACAGAAAAAATTGTGTCCAGATTCCCACATCATTTGCTAAAGCCATGTCGATGTGATCTTCTTCTCGTCCAGCTCAGAATCTGGAACCACATTGCAGCCTCAATGACATCTGTTCTCATTAGAATTTGACAAACATCAACATACTACTAACCCTCACGAGTTCAGGGAAACAAATATATGCCAATGAAAGCAGTTGTCTGCTCATTCAATTTTGGTCAAGGTCTACAATTGTGTGCAGTAGAACCAAATCCCAAGAAATAAACTTTCTAGCAGGATGGCTCAATCAGTCCTAATACAAGAGCTTGCCCTAAACCCTAAACCCTATCCCCAGACTTCACTTTCTATTGTTGCATGCCCGTGTTGTTGGCTCCCAAACATGAAGTGCTTTGTCATAAAAGGAACATGTTGCCACTAAACTTCTCATGGTTCCACCATTGTCACTGACCTGATGTGCCGCTTCATCATCAGATTCCCCCCACTGGCCCTTATACCAATCTGCACCGTAGGCCAATGATGCATGTCTGTTGTAACTTTCAATGACTTGCATATCATGGCCATCTGCTCTAATGACTGCAAATCCATTGTGCATACATGCTGCAAGAATTAAACCTTGGTCAAATGGATGCCACTTCAGCCTCCATACACCACCCCCTAACCCTAATTCAAATCTCATCACCGGGCTCTGCATCATCCTCTTGTCCCAAAGTCGTATGTTCTCATCATAGCTGCCGGTGATTAAGGCATTCTCAACTTGTGGGTTGCTTTGAATGCTACAAACACCCATGCTGTGTGCCTTACGGTTACGAAAAACAGGGGAATCAAAGCCTTGGCGAAGATCCCAAGCACAAAAATGGGAGTCATCAGCTCCTGAGTATAACAACTCTGGATCCCAAGAATCATAAGATGTGGTCCAAGTCTCAAACTCGTGCACCTCTGCAGATAGAATAACCCCTGTCCTTGCTTGGCCCACATCCACTACTGAAATCAATCCATCAGAATGGCTTAGTGCAATTTGGTCCTTAGCCCCCATGGGACACCAATCAAGCGAAAGACACATAGAGGATGAAACTGCAATATTTACCCTCTCTTGCAGCAACACCTTCTCCACTCCACTACCTGCATATATATATGGTGAGGAATTTAGGTTTCACTAGACACCTCAATTTGTTCCCAACAACACAAATAAAACCACAAACTGTTCAACACAAAAAAATCATTGCCAACAGAAACAGGGGGAATTATGCATCTATTAGACAGCTGGTGCCCAACAAAAGCATTGCTGTAGAGACAGGTGTGGAAAAACAAATTCCCAGAAAAAGGATAAGAGGCGAGAGGAGGGGGGAGGGCAAACCTTCTTGCAATGAATAAAGACGTAAAGAGCCATCAGCACTGGCTTGGCCTAGACATGGCAACAGACCCAGATCCGATGATGATCCCCTCCATTTGATGTCAAATACTCCACTAGTTTCAATGACCTGAAGTTCCTGAAGTAGTACTGCTGCATGGTTCTTATCTTTATTTTCAACAGAGAAAACATGAAGGCCACCAACACGGATGGGGACTGGACCCTCTTGCAGAGTATATGATGCTGCTACCAGAAGATTCAAATAAAGTGGGATATTGCAAAACTCAACCACATCTGCATTGCCCTTGAGCTCCTCTGTACACAGTGGCTCCATTGATCTTGGAGCCTGAAGTCATGAAGGAAAAGAACACAACAACTAATGAGTAACATGTGACAGTATAAGGAACCTTAAACCCTAAACCCTAAACCCTAAAGTATTAGTGAATGCCTCTGGCAATCAATCAAGGCATTCAAACCTGAAACGACACTCTCTCAAGCACAAAACCCCAGAGAATCCCTGAACCCAAAAAACCCTCTGAGATATCCTAGACTTTGATTCCATTCCACCATGAGAAGAAGTTGTGAGATTCTCATCACAGCATTTTGCACTTCTGTTTGCAATACATGATCCATCACATGAGTAACTGTCATCAACTCTTCTTCAACTGTAGATTCTCCCACCAAAGTGTCATTTTTAGGGTTGTGAGATGCAGTAATGCTCTTCTTGGATGCAAAATGTGAAGAGCACTCAAAGTGAAAAGCAACAAAAAAAATTTCCCCATTAAGGGGGTGAGCTCAATGTGAGAATAAACAATTAATAATTAATTTTTAAATACATTGATAATTTAAAAAATGGCCTGAAATTCTTTTCTTCTCTTACTTAGATTGGTCATAATTTTGTTAAATAAGTAGCTCAATTCTTTTATTGTTTTTTGTCTGATCCCAATGTGTTCCCATCAAAGTTCTCAAGACGTTCCCATCATGTTCTCAAAATGTTCTCAATAGCACCTCATTTTTTATCCCATATTGTTTGACATGGTTCAACTTCCATGTACATAAACTGTTAAAGGTGAAGCAAATTTTGCTTCTACTTTGAGGAGGGAAGCAAAATTTATGAGCTTCCCTTTAAGTTCCCATCAGGTTCCCAATATGTTCCCCAAGTTCCCCATTGTGTTCCCCCAACATGTTCTCCATAGCACCTGACTTTTTATCCCATATGCTTTGGCAAATGTTGTCCTCCTTTCACCTATATAGTTGGGCCAAAGGGTTGGAAACCTTTGGTTCAAAATAGAACCTTCTAGTATGGGGAGCTATCATAGTTTCCTCTATTTTGAGTGATGGGCCATTCAAATTGGCTCATGGCCAAAAGATAAAACTCAGATATGGTGATTTCCACATTGTTTTCCTCAGAAATATGGCAACTTTGGGCTTCTTTTTTCCAAAAGAATCCTTTTGTAGGATTTGCACTGTCCTTGTTTTCTTGTCACCAAGTGACAGGGCCCTTTACTCATTGAGGGCTTTCCAATGGTACCAAGAGTGCAGTGGCCCAGATCTTTCTTGACATTACAAACAAAACAAACAAACTACCTTAATAGACAGATGCCCCACACAACTGCCATGGTGACTCTGGATCAAGCAGCAACAACTCCAACTCCAGGTGTAAATACTTGCGGCAGAGAGACAACATGAACAAAATCAACGTGGAACAATCATGAATGAAAGCAAGCTCATTTTGATCACATCATAAACACCGTAGATTTCAAGTGTAACATTCTGCACAGAATTCTATCTTGAAGATGTGAGAAAAAGACACCCAGAACGAAGCAACTGGGTGTCATCTATTGAGCAGAAAGAAGCAACTGGGCATCATCATCTATTGACCATCGTTTGTTAAGCCATAGTGTTTCATGATTAGAGCAGGTCCAATCCACGGCCATTGTTCAAAAGCTTGAAACAAAAATTTCACATGCTTCCAAAAGCTACATGCAATAATAGAATGGAGATTGATAAACCTCAAGCTGCAATGTCAAGAACAGAGCAATCTGGGTGTGTGTGGGGGGTGGGTTTGGAGGTATTGTTCCTTCTCTCAGCCTTGCAAATCCTCTCCCACACTAGAGGGCAATCCCAAAATGGAGAAAACAGCAAATTTAAGTCTCAATCAAATACACAAGTTGCTTGATTACTCTTTTGAGCACACAGCAAAAACCATTTGCACAGGATTTACTTTGACTGGGAGGAGGAGGATTTCACAAGATCCATCTCTGAAAATACAGCAACAAATGATGGTAAGAAAATCTATTGTACACAAAACGGCCAATGGATGCTTCAAGAATAATGGCTGGTTTTCTGTCTTAAAGCACACACTACACATTACCAGGAGCATTGTTCAGGTTGTTTCTTAAGAACCTCTCCAGAAGCAAGTGCAGTTGTTTTTGGTCCAGTGGCTGCCACATGCACAAAGAGCACAAAAAGCAAACCAGAAGAAGACTCAGTCATGGCATTGGCTGAACCTAAAACCTAAATCCTCAAGAGACAACACCTCAACCTCTTCTCAAAGCATCCACAAATGAAGCAGATGTAATCGTTTTATGAAGCTACTTGGGAGGGGAGATCTGATATTACCTTCGTAATGTAGTCATCCATGCCTGCATTGTAGCAGAGTTCATGTGTCCCCTTCAATACATCAGCTGTTACTGCTACAATCGGCAGATGAAAGTGATCACACTCTCCATTGCCCTTGGCCAGATTTTCACTTGACCCCAATTGCACATTTGTTGCACATTTTTTGCACTGCTCAACTTGCCATTTCCGGATTTGACGAGTCGCCTCATACCCATCCATCTGCACCCAAGTCCAAGAACACAATTTTCAATGTAAATTCCTCTACCACTGCTGCTCCTCCTCCCCCCAAAAGGTTGGCTTGGGGATGATGCATTCTAAATCTGAAATCTAGGTGATGCATTTGTGAGACACCACCACATTGACAAGAACGGGCAGAAGAAGTTCTTCATAGAAGTCACACCTCTGGCATTTGGATATCCATCAAAATCAAGTCAAATTCTTTTCCTGCTTCCTGATTCCTCACAGCGGATATAGCCTCAGCACCACCATTCACTGATGTTACTGTTGCACCATACTGCGAAAGCATTGATGTTGCAACTCTTCTGTTCACCATGTTGTCATCCACCTATGAACATTATCATCATCATAAGAAGAAGAAGAATACACTGCCAGTAAGAACCAGTGTTGGGTGATGGACAGATACCCTCTGGTTATCATCCCAGGTACATACCCACTGACCTGCCAGTTCTCAAAATATTCAAAAGAACTGGTTTTGGTACATGACCATGGTTCTTAAAAATATGAAAATGTCGAAGAACCAGCAAGAGAACCACCAATTCTTTAAGGTTTTTGAAATAACCAGAACTGGAAGTTCTTTGATTCCAAATTTCTTTCAAAGAATCAAAACCTGAGATTCTCTGCTTCTGGAACATTTAAAGAACCAGAACCAGCAATTCTTAAAAATTCAAAGAACTACCCAACACTTGTTAGAACAAGACCCGCATCAAAACTGCTGATTAGGATACATTTTTTAAGGGAACAAGAAAAGACACAGAGAATGCCAGAGACAGAAAAAAGGAAATACCACAAGAAGCCTCTTGCCACTCATCAACTTCGTATTATTGGGACCCCGCTTCCGTTCAGGAACTCCAACAGGTTGCAGTAAAGCAGCCACAAGAGCAGCAACTCGAAGGGGCTTATTCACAATGCTCGAGAATCCTGCTTCCTTGAGCTCCTTTTCGGCACTCGTGCAAAGTCCAGTTGACAATCCCACTATTGGTAGTCGTTCTAAATGCCGCTCTTTACGTATAGAACTAGAAAACTCAAGTGCTGCTGAATCCCTTGTGCCTTGCAAATCAACGATTACTGCGTGGATTGCTGCTGCCTGTCCCACACTGCATACACACATACATAGTCAGAACACCCAAGCACGTGTAAGTTTGAGAAATACTATTGCAAAAAAATCATATGAAGCAAGAGTTGTTCTGCACTTGGCACTTTCATGGTGAATTTGATATGGGTTTAGGGTTTTGGGCCTTTTTTCAACTCTTGGAAACCTCTTGTTGAAAATTCAAACGAGAAGATGACCAACCTTAGTGTGTTACACTAGTGGAGTTTCCAAAGTGGTTTTAACAAAACTCTCAAAGCCAAGGAAATTTTCATTATCTTCAAAGAAAAGCATCTGAATTCAAAGAAAAAGACAACATCACCAACCTTTTCAGTAACCCCAAAGTGGGCGCAAAGTCTACCATATACGTGACCGTAATGTTTAGCCCCCTCAAATAGCTTGCTGATGCTTCCTGCAATAGGGGATATTACAGGTACCCAGTGCAGAAATAAGAGATGCATCACAGCTGATCACTATGATAGCACTGCAAGTAAATGACACTTGTGCAAAAGAAGATCATCATGATTTGCAAAGCAAAAAAACAATACTTAAGAAAAAGCAAAACATATAGAGCTCATTCTGTGCTACCAGTTGTCACCAATTGATTACAACTGACATCAAATCCAAGATGTGCACTTTTTTTACCTGTCGCACTGGATGGTTATCAATTAGTACAACATGCATTCCACTTAGTTTTTCTCGATCTACTGCTTTCCACTGTTGCTTTGGACAGCAACTGAGTGTGTCACAATTAGGTGATGCTGCTTTTAAGCTCAATGGCAAAGTGAACTGAAATAGACTTCCCTCCCCAGGCAAACTCTTGAAAGTAAGCTGCCCATTCATCAACTTCACTAGTTTCTGCAATGGAAAATTAGCCAATTGTGAATACCAATACTAAACTATGTCACCCAATATTGCAAAGGATGTCTGAAAATGCCAATGTGGTGGTAGAAGAAAAGATTAGAATCAGTTCTATGATAAGAAGCACACTCTTCTGTGCATGGAAGCATGAGGAGATGAGAAAATATTACCTCACAAATAGACAGGCCAATTCCAGTGCCTTGCTGTTCCTGTGATGCACTGCTACCCGCATGTGAAAATGGCTGAAAAAGACGATGCTGAGAGTGCAGTGGGACCCCTATACCTGCCAAGAGAAAACACACAAGATGAATATCAGTTATTGACACAAGAACAACATCACCCAACATGATCATTTATCACAATATGTCCTTTGTAAAAATACACTGTTAGGTAGCACCTTCCATATGAGGGTTGGACAAGACAAGTGTAGATAGCTATTACATTGGTTTTGAAATGCACCTGTGTCTTCAATAGAGAAGATGAGTTTGAGGTCTTCTTGAGGAGTGAAATGATTGCTGGAAACTTGATCCAGTCGCCACTCTCTCCACTTTTTTATGAGATTTGTACTATTTTTGTCAAATTCTTTATTCCGCATACTCAATCTTGGGACCCCTATTTGCCAAGTATCTAAGCCAAAGCTGCTGTTTGCCCCACCATTTTGATTACCGAGACCTGCCAATAATAGTGGCTTGTCTCCAGAACTTGGAACTATAAGGTCAAGAGTGGTGTCCAATACGTCTAGTGGCAAGTTTGAATTCACAACTCGCACACATAGAAAAACGCTTCCTTCCCTTGTGCACTGCAGTTGACAAAAAAAGACACCAAGATGCCATAAAGTCTTACCACACCCATATGTTGTACTTAACACCATAAAATGGAGCTCTCTTCTGCAAAAACTCTAGCCTTGAGCAATCAACACTATCCAAGGACTAATTGCAACCTTACTCAAAAAGGGTAGAATTGGTATATCAAGTGTGATAATTAGTAGCTGAAAAACCTGAACCTCACAAGCACATTCAACATGATGATGAGCTCACGGACATGCTCAGGAACCCAGTTGAACTCAAACACAATGCTGAATTCACACATCAGCACTGCTCACCAAAGAATCAAATGAAATGGATCAAAGTAAATTACCTTCATGGCATTATCAACAAGGTTAACCAAAATCTGCACAGGAAAAGACATGATTATAGTAATTAGTAATGAACTTGTTTACCAGGATCCTACAGCACAATACTTTATGATCAGTTTTTTTTTGTTTTTTCAGATTCATGAGTTAGGTGGGTTGGCAACCTTTCAAAAGAGGGCTTAGCCAAATTTGGCTACAGGTTAGAGAGGAAAGTTGAAAAGTTTAGGAATCCTGCTACATGTCAACAACATGGGCCCATTCTTTCCAAAAAAGCCTTTTGTACCATTCACAACCCCTTTCTTCTTGCCACCAGGATGAAATTTCACCAAAAAAAAAATCACCGTTTATGATGGCTTATCTTAGGCAAGTAAATTTACCACATAGCACTTCTGACAACCAACTTTGCCCAATTCACCAAAAGTGCAGTTTAAGTTTGATAGCGTGCATTTTTTATGCACAAGAATTTCAGGTTGTTTTTGGGGAACAAACTTTCTGTAAGTGCCAATTCCTAGAGCAAATGTGAAGGATGCAGCAATGGGTTTTCTACAGATCTTCAAGGAAAACCTCAGGATCTTTATTATTGTACAAAAAGTGTTTTAAGAAGACTTTGAAGTACCTGGCGAAGTCTTCCTGGATCCCCAACAACACAAGAAGGGACTGCATCATGAATAAGAACCAACACCTCAACCCCTTTTTGATGCACACTTCCATCAAATACTGACAATGCCTCATCAATCTCCATCCGGATGTTGTATGGCACTGATTCAAACTCCATTTTTCCCGCCTCCATTTTTGATAGATCCAGCACATCATTTATCAGAGCACTGCAGAACTTTCGATTGATCAAAACAAAATTTGCATACCTAGCAAATGAACCCATACAAACACTTTGCAAATTCAAGAGGACCAAGTGTTTGTGAAACTAAACCCTAAACCTTCTACTTGTGATTTGCACAAATTGCTGATCAAAATGATACTTGATCTTTAAATCAATTCAGATGTTTAACAACCAAGCCAGCAGTTGCAATATAAATTTGAAGCTGTTGTGAAAGGAAAGGGAGAAATTATTACATGAGTGCATTGCCACTTGCTTGAGCTGTCTTGACATAATCAAGCTGCTGTGGAGTTAACTCCGCTCCAGCCATCAGCAAATTTGTCATCCCTAACCCAAAATCACCACTCAAGATGCAATACTAAGATTGATCATGCTTTCAAAGGAATATTATTACAGGCACGTCACTTCTTGCATCATCACTGCACACTAGAAGAAAATTACACAATATGAATACTTGCTAACAGAAGCTATCCCTCAACAGCTGTCAGCAGAACACCTACCGATTACTCCATTCATGGGTGTTCTGCAAGACAAATTCAAGGACACCAAGCAGCCCAGTCAGATCAAGAAACCCTTAACCCTACACCCCACTGCCAGCTATAAGTGCCATGCCAGCAAAAATATGAGTTTTGTCAAGATTGCAGAATGGGTTTAGAAGCTATGCTGCAATTCATATCTGTAGATGCATATAGTTGTCTCAGGAAGGAATGAACATGCTCTCAGTGAGCAGATTGCAAGATTAAAGATATGCTGAGACAATATGCCTACAAAATGTGTCAGTCGCTGTGTCACCTCAGTATGACTAGCACTTCAAGAAACTAGCTTTGCATGGAGCTCAAGTGGCCTAAATCTGTGGTCTCAACAAAAGACAAAAATGAGCCTGAACCTGTTTCTTCCATTCAAGATCTGAACCCAAAGATGGAAAAACTCACAAACTATGGGATATACCCTAAACCTGTCATCTGTACATAACAGATTGAGGTCTATGGGGGTTCAGAATCTGTACAATTCTTGCTTAGGAAAGAACTACCTGATCTCATGAGACACAGTTGTCAGGAAGTTTGACTTGGCCTTATCAGCAGCCTCAGCTGCAGTCTTGGCAGCATTCAGTTCCAAGTATATTTTCTCCATCATCACAACATCTTTCTTGATAGCTTGCATTCTCTTCAGCACCAGATAGATGATTGCACAACAGGAGAGCACAATGATGGACATCAGAAGAGGCCACGCAATTATGCTTTGTAGTGCCAATAGACTCAGGTTGTGTGTTGCAATGCAGCGGAGCTCAAAATTCTGTGTCCCGTAGCTCCATGTGATGGATGTTGTGCTCGGTTTTGACACCTTGTTTGTAGGGTCAAACAAAGGGAGTACACAAGTAGCAGCTGTTGAGCTGCAATTGTAATATGAGTTGAACTCTCCACTCACAGGTGCAATATACACAGCCACCACATCCATGTCCGTATCTGCAATGTACCTACGAAAACAGATCCAAACAGGAATGCATGTTCAGGGCTTTCAGAAAGCACAAGCATACAAAATTCACTTCCTGATTCCTGAAAGCAATGTAGAAATCCAAACACAGAATTTTACTACCCACCTTGAAAGGACCATATAGAAAACCTCCTTGACATTCAGAGCAGTTGCCACATAGCCTAGACAGGCTTGCTGTCGATCCGCATCACTTGAAAAGGACAACGCATCTTGGCCTTGTCCATAATATGCCAGATATGCTCCCATTAGCCATGTGTTTGTCAACAGAGTCGCCGGTGACAGAGTAAAGAGGCCTGAATCTCGGGCTGCATATATAGCCGATTTCAGAACCGGGTACGAACTGGGGTCCAACATAAAATACCCCTCATCAGCTTCTGTCTCAAACACAATTGGGGAGTACTCTGAATCCTCAGGCCTTGGGAACCACCCAGTAGAGTTGAGGGTTTTGATGGTGGTATTCATCCGTTGCTCAAAGGCTGCCCGCTCACTGTTCAGCACCCGCTGCATATAAACCAGCTCAATTACATTCGGCCGCAAGAAGAGCGTGGAGCTTGTGAAGTCGAGCCAAGTGCTTTCGTTTAGTTCCGGCACACTTGCAAGTAGACCTATGATCACAAATGATGCATTCAAGTTGTTCTCCACCTCTGACCTCAAAATCTGTCACTGACACGAGAGTTATTAGTTCTTTTCCAACTCCTGAACTTCATCAAAACCTGATTCTATGTTGTCAGTAAAATGGAGGGGCCATGGCCAAGGGTTTTTCTTTTTTTCTGTTTTTTTGCTTGTACTAGTTCCCAGTTGTTAAGGAGCAAGTCACGGAGATACAGTTTGCTCACCTCTACCCTGTTCTCACATTTGAGTTGTAGCTCCTGCTGCTTGGAATTGAGAGAGGATCTCCAAAGAACCCCTCCAACAGCAACTGCTAACAACCATCCCAATACCATACAGGCAATGCGCACCGGTCCATACCTGAATGGATTCATCCTCTGCTGCCAACATGCACAATGGGTACTCCTCATGTTGAATCTTCTTCTTCTTGTTCTATTGCCTGTAATTATAGAATCCATCATTGCAAACGTAGGGCCCCACAATGAATCTCCTTCAAGCTTTGATTAGGGCAACACCATAATTGGACAATTGTTGGGGCCTCAAGGTTTGTTTGAATTCTTCTTCTGACTCTAGCTGTTTCTCAGCTTCAAGCACATGTGTAACAAATCTCCACCATTTCTTGCAAATGCTCTCCAAGCATCAACCCACTCCTTAAAACTCATAAAACCTAAACCCTAAACCATACCAAGCATCAACCCCATTTCCACGTCTGAGAAGCTGCTGCAAACAAAGCCATCCTCCATCTCTTCTTCCTCCACATCCTCATCCTCCTGGACTGACTGTGCTACAGCAAGCCCATGAAGATACTATACTCCTGTGTCCAAAATGATGGGTTTCCAGTAATCCTCTTCACTAATGCAAAGATCAATCTGGCAACAGTTTTTTCCTTCAAAATCTCATCAATGCAGCAGCAACCCATCCACCCAAATTCCTCGTCTTTCTTCAGCTGCGGCTACTTACTTACTGCTGCTCCCCTTGTTGTTCCTCTTCTTCTCTCTACTTCCGAAAAACCCAAAATTCACAAACTTCTCAACTATTGTAAAAACCCGAGTTTCTTCAGAAAAGAGATCAGAAAATTGCATAACACCAGAAATTTCGTTTTCTTCTTCTGCTGCTGCTTCTTCTTCTTCTTCTTCTTCTTCTGATTGTGTGTTTTGTATCAATCCAAAGCTCTCAACCACCTAAATTTCTTCACCAGTATCAGAAGATCTACAAAATGGGTACGAGGAGAAAAATCATGGGTCGAGAGACGAAGAGATTGCGCGTAATTGCTTTGCAGTAACACCAAATCGTGGCAACGGAGCGCCGCGATTCTTGGCGAAACTGACGTGCGACTTTGTCACTTATGGGAAACTAGAGGGGCCCCTGTGGAAAGTCACTCAAACACGGCACGGGAAGCCCCCAGTTTTGCGCAAGCAGCGGACGGAAGTCCCTCGAACAGGGCACGGAAACCCCGGATTCGTCCAAGCAGGGGACGGAAATCTCTCAAACAGGGCAAGAGAACCCCCGAGTTTTGGCGAAATATCGGACGGAACGAGGAACAAAGGAGACGGGCACCTCCCAGTTTTTGTCGAAACAGGGGACGAAACAAGGAACAGGGGACGAACCAAGTCAACGGGGTTTTCATTGCACTAGTAACTTGGCAGCTTGGGCACAAAATTTTTTTTTAAATTTTTCTCAAAGAAATGTTTTTTGCGAAGGAAAAAACGAAGGATCTTTTGGAATATCTTGAGAATATTCTTTTTTGAAATGGAATCTTCAAAGTTAATTAATTATTGGGCAGGGGTTTTTTTCTTTTCTTTTCTTTTCTTTTCTTCTGGGTGAGAAGTTTTCACTGCCTGACAACCCGAAGAAAAAAAGAAAAAAAAAGGGGTTACACTTCAACTTGTCGAAAGGAATTTTTTTGAGAAAAAAAAAGTCCAAAGTTCACATATGTTTTGGGGAAACAAAAGTTGAATTTGCCATATTTTGACCCATCGGTTCTCATATGTTGTCAGTATAAGGTGGGGTTTGGAAAAAAAAAAAAATTACATTTTTTTTCTAATCTCTCCTAAAGTTCTCACAAGGAGAATCACCAATCCACCTACTTAAAAAAATTGAGGGCAAAAAAAAAAAAAAAACATCCACAATTACGCTAGAAAATTTTGTGCATTTTTTTTAGAGGATTTTTTTTGAAGATTATATTTTTGCATGGTGCAAATATTTGAGTTTCCATAATTCCTCTTTTGCTTTAAGATACTTTTCAATGTAAAATGGCAAGGCCAGACTGACGACACACACTCCTTGTTTTGTTTTGTGACATTGAGATATCTCAATCCACAGCACTCCACATCACGCACACTTCATATCGTTGGAAAGCTCTCAATGAATGAGTAGGGGTGCATGCACTTAATTTGAGAATGTTTGCACCATAGCTATGGTGCAAACCCTATGACACACTCGGTATCTTTGGAAAGCTCTTCAATGAGTAAGGGGTGCATGGACTTGGTTTGAAAATGTTTGGAGCTATGGTGCAAAAGCTATAGATTATTGAACCATTTTCTCACTGAAATTTAAATAAACTCAAAACTGATAAAACTGTATTGGAACTTGGAGGGGGGAGGGGGTGTTCTTTATATTCATTGGAAAACCCTTTACGAGTGAGATTTATTAAAGTTCATTTCACAATTTCCAGACCTAAGGTGTGGAAGATATTGAATTTGTTAGTGGATTTTGTTGCTGAAAATTTTAACAATTTTTTTTAAAAACTGGGTTCAGAGGGAAAATGAGTTGAGTGTGTTCACACTTGGGCCAACAGCACAGGTCAACACTAATATAGATGAAACTGGAAGTTGAAGTGTCACCAAAAACATATGGAATAAAACTGAGGTGTTATTTGGAATGATTTAGGGAACACATTGGGAACAGGATGAGAACCCTTTGAGAACTTGAGTGGAACATAGTGAGAACACATTGGGAACAAGATGAGAACCCTTTGAGAACTTGAGTGGAACATAGTGAGAACATAATGGGAACACATTGGGAACAGGATGAGAACTTGAGTGGAACAGAGTGAGAACATATTGGGAACACATTGGGAACAGGATGAGAACCCTTTGAGGACTTGAGTGGAACATAGTGAGAGCATAATGGGAACACATTGGGAACAGGATGAGAACCCTTTGAGAACTTGAGTGGAACATAGTGAACACATTATGGGAACACATTGGGAACAGGATGAGAACCCTTTGAGAACTTGAGTGGAACATAGTGAGAACATAATGGGAACACATTGGGAACAGGATGAGAACCCTTTGAGAACTTGAGTGGAACATAGTGAGAATATAATGGGAACACATTGGGAACCTCCTCCCCCCCCCACCCCCCCAAAATGAAAAATCTCTCTCCAGCTCCCCCCTCAACCCAAAACACACAAATTGGGCCCCAATTAAATTTCTACTTTTCTAAATAGGCAGATACCATTATTACAAAGGGAAAAGAGAGAGGGTTAACCGCCCTATAAGGGACGGAAAACTGTTTTTTTTCTTTTTTTTTGTTGTGGAGGGTGTCGCCACATTTATGGCTACCAGCTCTAGTTTTAAAGAATTGCTTGAAATAATGTGGCTAACATGGCGAAAACACTATACTTGTACCTTTTGCTTTCTTGAGTAAAAAGGCCTATTAGAGCTAAGAAGGAAATGTTAAATTTGGACTCCGAGACCCTAATTTAGGACCACTTTAGAGTAGGATCCAAGTTCTAGGGTCCAAGGAAATAGAGCAATCCTATTGGATGAGGAGCCATAAATTGGACCCATGGCCTTTAAATGAAGGCCCCCAAGACCAAAAAGTGGCAAATCAAGGCTAAATCTACATGGCAACATACCCACCTTAAGTTGGTCCCTTCAATAGATTTTTAATTATTATTTTTAAAGAAATTATACATACCACCCTTTTTATTGCTCATATTCAAATGACCCAATTGTGCATGTGTGATTTCAATAATAAAAGGGTAATAATTTCAAATATCTTTTTTTTTTTTAATAGATAGTTTGGTTGCTCACAAGTTGATGGTGAATTCCAATTTTATGATTTTTTAAAAAAAATGGAGATTAAAAACATGGAATGTCATGCTTACACAATGTAAAGCCAACATGATTTTTTATTTTATTATAATGTTTTGGATGTCCTTTTGTGCAAACTATGTTTTCTTAATTTTTTCCAATCCATTAGGGTTTGAATACCACCCTTAAGGACTTGTGCTTGTAATAGATATGCAATTTTAACTATGACCTTGTTTTGATCTTCATAGCACAAAGCATTTGTCCATATTAAGTTAACATTTGAAGTAGTGTTTTTTTACTAGATTTTGTAATGTGACCAAAGTGGTGATGATCCATACAAAGATTTGATCAAATTTTGCCATAAACTAGATATGAAAATACAAATTTGTAATTAGGGGCAAGCTAGGTATAAAGAATCATTACAAGATATGACAATTATTTAATTTTCACTAAAGTAAGTGGTTAATTAAATTGATATTGAAATTTTTAGAATATATATATATATAATATTCAAATTTACTTTTAAAATCGTGCAACTAGAGCTCTTTGTTGCATAAATGATTTTCAAAAAAAATTGAAATGATTTGAAAATATCATTTTTATGAGGAAAAAATTATGTAAATTTTTATAATATAATATGATGCAACATATTTCTGGGTCACAAGAATTTTTTAATTTTTTAAAAAAAATGATGTGAAAATTATGATCTATTGAATGTAATTTATAAACTTCTTTTTGTTAAAACTTGTTAATGATTTGTCATGTGCTTTGGTAGCTCCTATTATTGTGTTTGTACTTGATCATCCTTTTATATTTTTGGCTATTTATTGATACCAAATAAAAATATGATCATTGAATTAACTATCAAAAATCATTTCATTTTCAAATCCATAAATCTTAATTTCATTTTTTGGCAACACTTTTGTCAATAAACACACAATTGTGTTGAAGCATATCAATTGGACTCTTACAAAAATGGAATTCAATAGTTGGCCCATTTATTGTAATATGAAAATGTGCATTTTGAATAAATAATCATTTAAATTTGTTCCACATTCAAAAGATTTAAACGCATCATTTTATAAACTTGGGCTCCGTGTTACTACACACTACTGGTGACAATGAAATGATAAAAAGGAAATAAAGGTTTACATTTGAAAACTTTGTTATTTTCAGATATATATAAATTCAAATTGTATAGAATACTACCCAATTATCATCCAAGGGGAGATTTAATTAGCTATCCCTGTTTTTAATTCATTGAAATTTTATAAGCAATTAGGGTGGATAAACATTAAATTAGCTAAGCAAGTGGGGATTAAATTCTTGAACTAGGTATTTAAGGGAGAAGTTTTTATTGGAAACTAACTTAATCTCCCCAAAAAACAAATGTCATTCTTTTGAAATAATCTCAACATATCCAAATGAAATAACACATATTTACATTTGTATGAAATTACATGTAAACATTCAAATTTGTTTTTGAAAGGACACAAAGATTCCAAAAGACGTTGAAAAAAATAAAAAGATTTGTTTATTTTTCAATATCTTAGGATCCATAAGGACATTTTGAAACATCACAACTTGAAAAAATAATAATAATAATTCTGATTTGGAATCAACTTTTAATAAATTTGCAGTTTGGAATTATCTTTTTGTACAACTTACAACTATAACCCATCCCACCTAAACCAACTCTGATGAATTCATTGTCACTAGAGTTAAACATTCAATACATTAATGTAATGTTTACATTTTCTATCAAACTTTCCCTTTTGAAAAAATAGTCCATATAACATTTTCATATGTGTATACATACATTCATTGCATAAAATATCATCAATTTTGCAACATCCACATAAACATAAATAAAAATTATATGTGAAACAAGGAAATTTATGTGTGCATTTAATGTCATACAATTGAGTATATAACTTTCACCATGTACAATGAAAGGATAGACAATACCCACACATTAAACTTTATATACATCATAAACAATCATTGCCAAAACAAAGTGAAAATGTTGAAATATTTTAATGTGTTTAATTGCAAGGTTTGTTTCTTAGTGAATAAAAATTTGTCATAAAATTTATGTGAATTACAACTCACCTTAAATCTTTTTTTATTTCATATTTTCCATTTTCATTATGATATAAAATCATTGTGTGAAAATAACTTTTCCATTTCAAACCCATTTTTAAATTTTTTTTGCATGTAATAGATTAATTCCTAAAAATTATAGACTTTCTTCATATGAACAAACTAGGTAGGCAAAACAATATAGTCAAGTAGGTGGGTAAGGTCAAATAGGGAAATAATTGGTAATCTTTTGTTAAAACAACATATTTATTTTTATAGTCACATTATTCTTGGGCCTTTCGTTGGGCTTGCCTTTGCCATGTCATGTTGAGTTTTGAACTATCATTAAAATCACCCATACAAGGGACCAACATTCAAAACTTAACACAAGATGGCAACCAACCTTTTGTCAACTTCATAAACCTTATGTTGTTAAACTCACTTGCAATGTCCTTTTCACAATGCCTTTTCCTTTGAACACAAAATTTCAACCAAAACACATTTGAAAACCCATCTTTAATAACTACAAAAGTTTGGAGGGGATTTGCACGATTAACTCTACTATAGCTCATATTCAACTTAGATGGAGAAAAGGAAGATAAGTTTGCCAAAAACAATTTCATTCAAAAACAAGGAGGAAATCATGTGAAGTTTATGTGCACAAAAGTTGTTGCTACTACCTACCATACACATGCACACACACAATAACAACAACATTTTTTTAACAAAAACACACTTGAAAGATGAAAATTTTGCACCTACACACACAAGTGAAATTGGGTGTTTACACTTGCAATTTGAACTTACACTTTGATTTGCATTTTTCTTGTGCAATTACAATTGTGATTCTCTGACCATGAAAATAGGAAAACCACACACAAACAAACAAACAAAAAATGTTGTTTTTGCCTTGCCTCTAAATTGCAAAACCATGAAAAGACAAGAAGACTATACATAATATCATACACGCACAAAATGGAAAAATAAATGTCATTGCCTCCAAATCATAATATCACAAGAAGACAATACTATAAATATGATGCTACTACCACTCTCTTGCCTCCATATCACAAACCACACACACACACACACACACACACACACACAAATGTGTTAATCATTATTGTAGGAGGGGCAATCAATGAAAATTCATTCTTCAAACATGATGTTTGTTGTGCTTATGATGCATTTGAGAATTTGGTAATTAGATTATAAATTGGTTATGTAAATTTTGATCAAGATATGAACTCCAAGATTGTATAGGTTATAACAAGTTTGTAGTTGAAAAAGATTTTCCTTTTATTTTTAGCAAGGTGGTAATATCTAGGTAGATCTCTTAGATAAATCAACAACCATGATTTTGTTGTATTGATCAATTGCCTGTTCGTTTTGGGGTCTGGCCATTGTTTTCCAATTTTTTTTGTTTTGTTAAAAATAAATAAAAATTTAAACACAAAAAAAATGATGGATGACACAAAGTCAATCCACCTTGGATCTATTCCACATTCCTCTAGACAAAAACCATCGTAAAACATGAACTAAGGCATAAAAAAATTTAGTTTAAATTTTAATGGTTAAAATCAAGTTTTCATATTAATTTGAAATCAAATTTGAATTCTCTACCAAAATTATAATGTTGCTTTGTATAAATTTAACTTGTTGATCAAATGTTCAAATTAATTGTATGTTAAAAATATGTTAAATAATGCAGATGACCTTTCTATTGAAAATATTGGTTAATTACCTTGATCATGTCCATTGCAAGAAGTCATTGCATTGTTGTTCCACAACCATGACAATGATTCCCAATCTAATTGTTAAATAGGTGTTTTGTGTTTTCCTATGGTTCGCAAATATCCAATTCATGTTATTCCAATTGATGGAACATCAACAAGTTTTTCATTGTTCTTCGTTTTGGCACTTCATTTAATGGGCATTGGTTTTTGAAAATTAAATTATCAAATGCCATTCCAACACTTGAACATTTAGGACACAATCATAAGGTATTTTTTATGGCAATATATGTGACTTAATTTGTTGCATAATGTCTTTACAACAATCAACATTGAAGTCAACATTTGTAAAAACATGAACATTTACAAACACATGTTCAAACCAATTAAATTCAAATGGCAACAAACACACAACAATTCTAGCATGGCATGTTTCAAATTTTGCATCTTCAACCAAGCCAATACTCATGGGAAGTGGAAAATGAAGCAAATTCATATCCTTATCATGTGCCACTTTTGAAGCCTATGCATAATAATATAATCCAAAACGACACAACCACATTGTGCAATAACAGTTGGAAACAAATCTCACTATCTTTGTCATGCCATGCCACAACTTAAGTGGTATGGTCATGGGGAAAAAAAGCCATAAATTGTTTTGATGACAAAAATGATTGCATTTGTTGGGAAAGAGAAACAACATTTGAATATGAAAAGGGAAATTTGGGTGAAAACATCAATATTTGAATTTCGGTTGAAGAGAAGGACTTGAATGTTGTCCAGAAATATTGAATGCTCATGAAGCCATGTCACCCATTATTTCAAATCTTAAATCAGATGTTAAGACATTAAGTTTTTAGTGTCTTCTTGTTCACTAGATGTTGTTATGGGGCATTTGGAGCACATACCAAGGGTTTTTATGTGCATGCATGTGTGCTACAATAATCAAACTTTGGCTATTATTTCTTTTTGTATTGTGATTTTGTCACTGACATTGGTTATTATTTTTAGGTGAATTTTATTTGCTACATATAAACAACTTTGTGAAATTTTGGTTACCTAGTGTGAAAAGGCCAAAATCCTTGACATAGATGATATTTTCTTGAAAAAGCCATTCACTATAATGTTCTTACCTATACCACAAAATGTCGTAGATGAATATGTGGCTTTAAAAAAAATTCATAAGATGAGGAGAATAACAATAATGGATGCAAAAGAACAAGCCATATTCCTATCATATATTTTGGAGAGTACAAATGTTTGCTAGGGTATTCTTTTTAACCATTTATATTTGTTATTTGAGAACCCTAGGCCACCAAGTCATTGGACACCAATTGGGTAATGGAATAGTTTTAATTTTTGTAATCTAAAAGTTGATGATTGTTTTTTTATCATTACCATATTTTTGTATAAGGAAATGGTTTTATGAAGAAAAAAAAAACACATTGGGTCATGTAAAAGTTGGGTGAAAAATAAGTTTAATATATCATGTCATAAATGTGTAAGAAGTCATATGAATAAGTGAACTTTGATTTTTTTGACAATGAATTTCATGGGAATTATGTGGTGCCCTTTGTTTCTTATTGACATATAGCAAAACAATTCACATTGAAGGAGTGTCTACTTGTAGATTTCACTATTTTTAGTAATATGGTTTTTAACAGCAACAATGCAATTTAACATTGCAAAACATGAAGGTGAAAAAAAATCATGAAATTACTTTTAGGAATAAAAAATATTTAGGGATTTAAAAACCCAAAACAAAACTACATTATGAGAAAAAAAAGGGTGCTTTTCAATGGCCTTAAAACTCAATTTTGAATTGTAAAATACACTTGCAACTTCCTATATTTATATGTCAAGAATGCTAACGGACAAGTTGTATGAATTGTAAAATTGCAATTCACCATATATATGATGCAACTCATTACAATTTAGTCAAAACAACTCATTTTCAACTATTATGCAATTCCATTATAATTGCACCCATGATGTCATGTTGATGCCATTAATTGTCATCGTGAAAAGTGAGTGCTTAAGTTTTTTTGTAAAAATTTGGTAAATGTTTGCATGCACACATTTTAGACTTTCAGATTTATTTTCAAACCTTTTGTAAACTTTATTTTTGCTTAGGTTTATGTTGTTTCTTTGCAATAGATTGTGAAAAAGAGAAAAGTGGAATGGAAAATGTACCATGTGAAGTATTTATGAATGAAGCAAAAATTGAAACAAAGTTAAATGGAAGAAGAAAATCTTGGGCATAGTTGGATCTCCGATAGAAATAACAATGATCTTTTTGTTGGCTAGTATAGTTACAAACCTTAGGACATATCGTTTACAAACATATAACTTAGAAAGACTCATTTTTGTGAGAAAAAATTGGCCAAACAACCTTAAGGTAGTCCTTCTTGACAATTTGGTTGAGCTTATAGAGGGTTGATGTAGAGTTACAAGATCTTTTGATAAAGATAAAATTGTGGACATGTAAACAATTTTTTAATATCTTATTATTCTTTTATTTTTTTCCCTCTTTGATATTTATTTACTTTTCCTTGTTTTAGTCTTAATGACTTTCCAAAAGATGTGAAATCCAAGTTGTTGATTACTCGGGTTGTGAATTACTTTGGGTAATGACAATGTTGTTTTTTAGTGGCAAATTTTCACAGTGTTGTGAAAAGGAAAAAAGAAATTATGTTGTCATAGGTTGAAGTTTCCCTCTATTTTTGAAATAAATTGTGGAACTTTCATCTATTTTCAACACAACTTTTGTTGGACAATTTTTTGAAAAAAGCTTGTCATCAACAAATTCTAAATCTTCATGCAAATTGTCACCAATTGTCGAAATTCTAGAACAAAACAAAACCCTAGTAGCTAAGTAATAGCCCTCTTGGCAAACCTTCACCCAACATTTATAATTGCATGGCTTGAAATCTATTGTAACTTGAGGAATCCCATTTGGAGGTTTGGGTACTTAGTGGTTCCCTTACCTTCGTGTGGCCTGCCTCTTTTGGGCTCTTTGGGAATTTTGGTCCTTACCCCTTGTTTTTTTTTCTCTCCTTTTCTTGGGTGTATTTTTTTTGTAAAGTTTGGCATGGTTTCATCTACTTCTATAATATTCCTGGGTGGTCGTCCTTTAGGGGTCAAAGTGCGGCGACAGCTTTAGGTGACGAAACCCAGTTTTGGTCCCCCTTTTGTTTTCTGTGTACTGGAGTTATCCAGAAAGTCGCCCTGTCTTTGGGCCTGCTTCCACTCCCTATCCCCTCTTTCAGATTGTGTTCTTGATGTCTTTGGCCAGCTTTTGACGAGGAGGGGTGCGTGGGCTTGGTTCCATGATGTTTGGACTTGCAGTGCAAAAAGTTCTTGAATATTGAATGATTTCTTCACTAAAAATTAAATTAAATTGTAACTAAATTTTTCAGAGGAATTGGAATGTGCCGTTGGTGTCGTTAGAAAGATCTTGATGCATAGGATTTAATGGAATTTATTTGGTGAGATTGGGATCCAGAATGTGGGAGATATTGATTTTTAGGTGATTTCTACCGCTGAAAATTCAAATAAATTCCCAAAAACTAGGTTTTGGAAGGAAAAATCAGTTGAGGACGTGGTAACACTTGGGCCAACGACACATGCCACACTAGAACTCATCATTTAATGCATAAGGTTCGAGAGTAATTGTAGTAGTTGTACAGGTAGGAACAGTAATATATATATATATATAAACTGAAAAGGTAGGTCGTTGGGTATGGGAGGGGGCCTGTGATACATTTGTTTTTATTTTGCAATCGGAGGGGGGCGAGGGTGGGTCCAAAGAGGTGTTTCCATTGGGGGAGTGCCCCCAATGCTCCAAAAAATTTGTTGATGGGCCAATATTCATTGAAAAGAAAGTTATAGACTACCCATGAAACTATTGCCCCCGGCAAACTTTTAATAAAAATATTCGAACAAAAAATAGGGGCAACTTAAGAGCACAGTGGTATCCGCAAATCTCAGTATGAAATGCTGAAACTCAGCATTTAATGCACAAGGTTCGAGATTAATTGTAATAGTTATACAGGTAGGAGCATATATGATATTATTATTAGATGCAAGAATAAACCTTCCCCCCCGCAAAACAATTTGGGGGGTATCCTAGAAAAAATGTACCTATTCAAAGTTCTTTTAAAAAAAAAAGGGTTAATATCATAGAATGTTGCCGGCTGCGCCCCATCCCTGTGCTGAGTCTAACACTGCAGCTTTCTGCCCACCAAGAGAATGGGAAGGAAATAAAACATATATTAAAGGAAGATGGGAAGGAAATAAAACATATATTAAAGGAAGATGGGAAGGAAATAAAACATATATTAAAGGAAGATGGGAAGGAAATAAACCAGGAGCTGCACACCATCCCTCTGCTGAGTCGGACACTGCAACTTTTTGCCCACCAAGAATGGGAAGGAAATAAAACATATATTAAAGGATAATGGGAAGGAAATAAACCAGGAGCTGCAAACTTCTTGAGTTTGGGAATCGGGACATCATCATCACCACTAGCACCACCTGCTGGGAGAGTGCATAAGAATTTAGAGAATCACTGATCTTGCTTTCCAGAAAGTTTGGATGAGTTCGAAGTTTGCCGGATTTTTTGTTTTTTTTTTCAGTATTGGGTCTTCTTCAGATCCGTCCGTGAGAAATTAACTTCTGTTGTTGTTGTGGGTTTGCAAAGATCTGAAATTTCGGAATTCGAAATTAGCAACTTTTTCTTCTTCTTCAAGTCTGACTGATTTCTGACTTTGATTATCAGGTTTGCAAATTTCGAGTTAACATAAGAAAGGGTTCTACAAATTTGGAAACTGCATCCGGTTTTTCTGTTTTTTTTTTTTT
>Ga0116231_10003256_pt1 | contig 33899 bp, 19 predicted proteins | sample S1TSphgellanicum_2_FD_89695 | JGI IMG/M metagenome (GOLD analysis project Ga0116231, IMG submission 89695) | Host-associated microbial communities from peat moss isolated from Minnesota, USA - S1T2_Fd - Sphagnum magellanicum MG | ecosystem: Host-associated > Plants > Peat moss > Unclassified... | reverse complement strand
TAGTGTTCGTGGCAACAACATCCGATACTACATTCTCCCTGACAGTCTGAATCTTGATACTCTTCTTGTTGATGATACTCCTCGTGTGAAGGTCAAGAAGCCCACTGCTGGTATGCATCTATTTGCTGGAAATTATTCTGTTAGATTGGAAATATACTGCTGTTTGCAAGTACTGGACAGTTTTCAAAGTTATTCATATGTTGACCTTGCAATCCTTAACAACAAAATATCCAGTCCTAAACCTTGTATGCCATGTTTGCTTAAACCTCTTCTGTTGGACAAAGATGCAATTTTATTCTGCATGGTTTGACTGTTTGCAATGCTATTCATGAGGACAACATTGGCTATATGTTCATGTGATTTAGGAAAACCAGTGGGGAGAGGACGAGGCCGGGGCCGTGGCAGAGGGCGTGGACGTGGACGCTAGTTGCACAGTGGCCCTGATCCATCCAGGATAATTGTACCACAGGCATGGAAACAAAACACAGTTTTGAAGACCTCAATCAACATGTAGCTATTGTCCTGGGTTATCTATCCTCATCTAGGGGATGCCAGTGGCTGTTCACCAAGCGGGAGTGAACATCTGGTACAGCAGCTCTTCATGATCTGTTTTCTGATTGTGTTGAGCATTGTCACTGTTTTTTTGAAAGATGAACCTGGAACTGTAAATGGCAGCATAAGTTGGTATCATTCTATTTAGGATCAAATTTCCATGTGACATCATACTATTTCCATGTGGCATCATCATACACTAAAGCATACACTGGTGATACATGTTCAGATTCTCAAGCATGATAGGGGCATTGGCAAAAAGCATGAGAGATGTGGGGGTATGAAATTGGGTTCAAAATGGATTAGCTTAGGACTTGCTCTTCATGATGGTGTTTCCTAGTGTTGTGTAATGTGGTGTGGCTCAGTTTAATAGTTTATGTAATGTGTATTAATAGATCAGTGTCATGTTTACTTTTGGAACTCACCCAGGATGAAGATAAATTGTCTCAATTCAGCACAGTTTCCAATTACAATGTGTTTAGAGCTGGAGCTTCAAAAGTTCTCCCTTCTCCTGAAACCTGCCACTTTTAGACTTCTTTTCTAATCAGCAAAACTTTCCAATTGACTATATACCTGTAGAAATTTTGGCACGCAGGCATCATGCTTAATCCAGATTCTTTGTGAAAGGCCTAAAATGAGATAATCCACATTAAATTCTCTTGTACATAAACAAAGCAAGTCAAGGTCATAAACTATTGGCGAGCTTCATAAAATCTTTGCCCTTCATTACCAGTGTGAAGGAAACTTAATATTTCTAACTTTCAAGGTCAGCAGCTTCTATTCCTCCGTAATTTTAGAGACTAATTTTTGCATAATACAACCCAGTTGGGTGAGAGTCCTTGAAGCTAATGAGAAGCATCATAATTATACTTGTTACATGAATGATCTCAAACACAAGCTCCGAAGCTCCCCATCGCAAGCTGCTTTCTCATACATCCCTGCAGTGTACTAACTGATTCTTCACTTGGTACTAGTCTAGCTAGTTGTTTGTTCCCTTGTACAAGCTCTAATACAAGTACCTGTAGTAGAGAGTATAGTCAGGGTAAGTCACAAATCTGGGAGTCCACGGAATCTCTTTGGGCTTGTCTTCAACTTTGGGTTTTTCCTCTTCTTTCTTTGGCTCCTCAACCTTGGGCTCCTGTTGCAACAGTTGAATCATCAAATTAAGTTACACCCAAAAACAAAAAAGAAGAGAAAATTCTCATTGGAAAATCAAAATAATTGTCTCAAATTGCATAGCAAAGGTAAAATTCTAGACATGTGTGCTTTCATATTGCTACAAGAAGTACAAGAAGTGATAGCTTGGTGCAGATAAATAAAATAACTAATTAAAAATCCTTTTCTTTACTTTACCTCTTTTTTGGGTTCTTCAGGCTTAGCTTCTTCTTTCTTTTCTTCAGGCTTTGCCGCTTCTTCCGCGGGTTTTGCCGCCTCTTCCGCGGGCTTTGCAGCCTCTTCTGCCGGTTTTGCCGCTTCTTCTGCCGGCTTTGCCGCTTCTTCCGCGGGTTTTGCCGCCTCTTCCGCGGGCTTTGCAGCCTCTTCTGCCGGCTTTGCCGCTTCTTCCGCGGGCTTTGCAGGTTCTTCTGCTGGCTTTGCAGCCTCTTCTGCAGGCTTTGCTTCTTCTTCTTTCTTTTCTTCCGCCGGTTTAGCCTCTTCTGCTGGTTTTGCTTCTTCTTCTTTCTTTTCTTCCGCTGGTTTAGCCTCTTCCGCTGGTTTCGCAGCTTCTTCTCCTTCTTTCTTTTCCTCCGGTTTAGCTGCCTCTTCGGCGGGCTTGGGTTCTTCCTTTTTCTCCTCTTCCGCCGGCTTGGGTGCAGCTTCCTCTTTCTTCTCCTCTTCTTTTTTCTCTTCTTCTACTTTGGGTTCTTCCTTCTTGGGTTCTATCTCTGCACGTTTGCCTGTTTTGCGGATGCGTCTCAGCACTTCATCTTTGTTCAAATTCCCTACCAATGTCACTTTCTGTCCCGGAAAATCTACATTATAGGAAAGCACTCCTGCAGCGCACAAACAAACCAAAAAAATAAACCCTTCGATCATGAAGATAATCATCGACCCATAAAGCTTCCTCTTAGCAGCTGATCAGAGCTTCATTCCAAGATGATCACACGGTAGCTAGCTGCTTCCATCATTATCGTATGAAACATCTGCACATCACGATCTCTTTGAGGCCTGATCTGCAGGACTCTGAGAGAGGCAGAAATTTTGTACCAGATATTTTCCTGACAGCTCTCCTGACAACTTCTGCACATCCTTCACAGTGCATCACCACCAACACTACCACCTCCTGTACACCATCATCAAGCCCCAAGTCCCAGCTTCCAACCCCACATTAGAACACTAGAAGATATGCAGACTAGCTGAGAGGTTTTCTAAATGAATCGGCAACGGCCAGGGCTAGCTTTGGACAGCAGGAATGATCCGATCCACTATGGAAAATCCCCACAGATGCAGGTAGAATTCTCTAAACCAGTTTGTAGGTCTCGAGCTGTACTCTACAGTTTCTTAGATCTTGTCGACACCTAGCATGAGTCGCAAATGACTCAGGACTACTGATCTAACAACAATCGCTGATGGAATTGAGAGTTGGCAAGGCGAATTGGTACTCGTCAGTCAAACCACAAGGCTACTGTCTACACCAGATCCCACCACTCAAAACTAGATCCAAAGAAGGGAAGAGAGTTGGAACCTCAAGCGTTGCAGTTGCCAACATTGTTGCGGCAGATCAGCGCCGGTTGTATTCTCACTTGTTGTCCGTCTGTCTACCTGTCTGTCTGCAGGCGTGAAGTGACCGCCGAGCTAACTTCAACTAATTTCAAAGAGCTAGCTACAAAGGGATTTCCAGAACCGTCCTTTCTTTCTACCACGATTTTCAGCTATCTTCGAATGCCCTCCGAACAGCTTCAACAACTGATCAGCTTCTTCATTGGATCATACCTCAAGGCTCAATCTTCGCTTCCCTGAAATTACTGCTGATTCAACCTGCACATGACGACTACCAAACGCAGCACTGATCAGCACAACTAGTAATGTACTCTCCCGTGAACTCTCCTAGCTTCTACCACTGGCAGAAGTACCAGCTTAGCTTACTAGTCGCGGGCCGGCACAACTGAGCTCATGTAGATCACATGAACCTTACTCAATTCTCTAGTAGATTCCTTGATTTGCAACCAGCTTGCACACTAGCTAGCAGCACCCATGAGCTGCAGGAGCAGCCCCTCCTCTCAGCGCCTACGAACTAACTGTTTTCCAAATGTGTGTGGCAAGGGACAAAACTGGGTCCCCACCTGCACATGACCTTCCTCATGCCCACCACTACCATGAATTTTGTAAACAAGCCAGGAAAGCAACAATAAAAGAAAAAAGAAAAAGAAAAGGCAAAGCTAGCTAGCTACATGCAGCTGCAGACGGCTCAAGAAAGACATAAACCCCCCAAAGATGATGACCACCATCCAAATCATTCTTTCTTCCTTTCTCTAATTGTTATCCTCGCGAGTCAAATAATTCCTCTAACAATATTTATTATTTTCACAATCACCATAACCAGCTGATAAGTGTACTGCAGTCAGCTAGCTTACTACTACTACTACAAGGGTACCACTCCTAGCTAGCTACTACCACTACAGCTGCCCCAGTCGCTAGCCAGCCAAACAATACAAAATTCTAATTTAACAACTTTTCTGCAACTCATGCCACTTTCAACTTAATTAGTGCATAATAATAATAATTATTAATCTCCTCATGTCTAATCCTCATGTAAATTAATTGCTGTACAAGTCTGCAACTATTGTTGAATAAATCTTAGAAATGTGGATCAACTGGATCAAGTTGCAGGAAGGAAGTGGTCCTTCTGCAGCTCATGCAGCTCAAGTCCTGCAGTGTTTACTTTACTTGGAAATTTATTAGCTGATCTACTAATCTGCTGCTGCGACAGATCCATTAATTAGCACTACAAAGATTAATATTCTTAATCAACATTTGTGGTATTGCTAATTTGATTATCTAGACTCATTAATCAGAAGTACAAATATTAATATTCTTAATCAACAATTTTTGTATTGCTAATTAATAGTAGTAGTTGCTAGTGTGTTAATATTTTTTATATGACCACTTGTGATCAGATCAGATAGATCATCCGACTCATGATCGATCAGCAGCACTTGGCACTCGTCGTCGTCGTCTACATGCTTCGAACCTGTCTCCTGGCCTTTCCCAGAAAATAGAAAATTCCCGTTGTCGGGGTTTGTTCTCCGATCAGAAACAGATTCATTCGGGGGCTTTACTTTGTTGTGTGCATTCGCGTGGGATTTGATTTTTGGTGTTTTTTCATCAACTCGGTCAAAATCGGTTGCATGCCCCAATTTGTTTTTGAGGGCAATTGTGGGGGGCGCCAGAATTTGGATTTTTCATTTTCATATCTATCTAGTCTACAGCCAAATTTGGCAAAATTTGGCAAAATTTTCTTGTGGCTGATCATCAATTTTGCTACAGCACAAAATTGGGGGAAAAAAAAAAAACCCTGAATTTGGAAAGTTTTCTTTAGAAGTCACAAAATATTTTTTTTGAAGGCATATATAAAATTTGGAGCTGCACTGCATATTGAGTTCATCATAACATTTCCTCTAATTGAGGCTTTTAATTAACCTCTACTAAACATTGTAATAGCCTCAATAATAGGAAATTTGTTGTAACCTAAATCAACTAGCTTTTTTTATTTAACTAGCAAAATTTCGCCAAAAAAAGAAATTAAAAACTAAAAATTTGAAAATCAATTGATTTTGGAGGTTCTCAATCGCTAGAAGTGAGAAAAAAAATTATTGAAAATTGCCAGATTTCTATAGTCGGTTTTTAGTGTGTAACCAATAATATAGAAAAATGATTAAAAATGTAACTTCATATTTGGATTAATAACCACATTTGGCTAAATCTTCCCTAGCAATGATTGTCACTTTCTCTACATATTTTTTATGGATGATAGCCACTTTAGCTCCAAACAAAAAATCCAAAAAAAAACCTCTGAGATCAACATCAATTGTCACACATCATAAGCTTACACTTAAAAAAAATTCTTGGGAAAGTATACACCACAATCTTTGAAAGTAGGCTTAAGAAATACTTTGTTTAGGGAGAATGAAATTTCCCAGCCTGCCTCCAACCCTTGGTTAAATACTGCACTCTTTAATAAGTCACCTTCTATTATATATTTGTATGAAAGGGGGACACCCAATTTGCCAATCACTATAATGATTGAGTATAACATAGCTGGGGTACCTAATGTTCAGTTTTTATCAAAATTCTTTACATGGTTTTTAGAAGTACTACATACAAAAAACTGATTTTAAATCAAATGGATCATTTGTATGTATACACCTTTGTGTCATATGTAAAGCATGACAAGTTCATAAATACACTGAGACATAATTACCAAAGCCAAGTTCTTCTCAATAAGACATTTCATAGAATAGGGTCCAACTAATTTAATAGGAGCCACACCCACACCCCTAGACTTGCGCTTTTTCACTATTTTTTTCAAATATATATTTGAATTTTTTTTAGTATATCAATTTTTTTCAATTTTTTAATGTTAAGGTTTGTATTAAGAATTTTCCAAAATTATGCCATTTAAGAAAATTCAAATTATTTTAAATGTGTTTTTATTGCTTTATTATCACTTAAAACATTGATTACACAACATAAAATATTAAAATATTTTTTATTTAGTAAATTGATTAAATTTTTTGTGAATATATATAATATTTCGTGTATAAAAAATGATTTTATTTTATTTTTACAATTTGAAATACACAAAATCAAGTAGTGGTTAGGATTGAACTAATAATACACGTTAATGTGATTACACCAAATGATGATATACATTTAAATGGTCCACAAATTCTATTTTATTTGAAACTTTATTTAAAATTGGGAAGCAATGGTTATGAAAACCGTAAATACATACATGCACAACATTGGTGTTATTGGCTTAATGCTCCTAGTACACCATTATGGACTCTAGGAATTGTTACCTTGGTGGCCTCAGGGCTAGAGTCTGTAGTAGGCCATCTACCTAGTGGAGATGTAGGAGTACCAAGACAAGGTTAATGATGATGGCATGTTACAGTATATAAAAGCAAGCCATCTACCAAGTCAAGGCCAAAAAAGTGCAAAAGACTAGTATAATGATGGCATACTGTATGGCTACAGTATATAAGCAGGCCATGTACCTAGTCTAGGCAGAGAAGTGCCAAGAATAAGTTTAATGAATGATATACACACATGCTAAGGCTACAGAGGTTCTAGCAGGCCATCTATCTAGTGGAATTAAGGCTGAGAATTGCCCTAGACTAGCTTAATGCTGCACATGCTACAGTCTGTAATCAGGTGAAAAAGTGGCAAGTAAGGCATATGAGGTCAAGGGCATTACCAGCATAAGAGTACCACCAGAGACAAACAGCTGAGTAGTATGGTGCTCGCATTCTGGTTATGACACACTTAACTGAGGCTGTTACATAGCATAAAACAACTGCCTCCCCTCGATTGATTTGTATGGATGAACATTTCAGAATGTAAGATCTCTACAGTACTGTAACCCGAGTGAATCTTACCCCCTTTTTTTTTTCCTTTTTAATGTGAGCTCAAAATACACTGTGAAATTTCTGGCAGTGCTTTATAGTGGTGAATATTGTACTTGGTCAAAGTTGCTACTTACTTCTTTAACTATTATAAGCTACTTATATGGTGAGCTACGCCATTTATGAGCTTGATAACAAAAGCCACACGCTTTACTGATGACCTCCTTGCTTATATGGGGTTGATAAGAACAACCCTGAACAACCCCGAGGTAGTAATATACTGAAGATGTTGAATCGGCCAAAGAAATTGAATGCAGTCAGTACAAAAAGAACTGATGTGATTTTTTTCCCCAGTCTGCCCTTAGCCCCATTTGTTTTTACCTTGTGATACCTACTCACGGTTTGAGTCGATGTTATTGCATGTTTTGGACATGTTATGAGTATTAAGGGTATGTAACATGTCACTGGATATGTTATGCATGTTTTGAACATGTTCTGAGTATTAAGTGTATGTAACATGTCACTGGGCATGTTATGTGCCTTTTGGAACATTCGTAACATGGAAGGTTATGAGTGCAAAACATGCACTGGATATCACCCAATTTGTTCTAGAAAATATGAATGGGGGCAAAGGGCCAACAACTGTGGGGAAAAAATCATAGCAATACTTTTGTACTGACTGCATTCAATGCCTTTGGTCGATTTAACAATTTTTTTTTGTAATATACCTATGGGGATCAGCAGCTGCCCTTTTCCAAATAATTAAAATATCAGCAAACTTTCTCATAAAATTTTGACAAATGATATGTGACAAAATCTATTTGCCTTTTCCTGGCCTAGTGCAGGCAGGCAGGGTGAAGACTCGTTCCAACTGAAATATCTCAATGCAAACAATAGTAAAGCACTAGTCTAGTAGAGAGAGAGAGAGAGAGAGAGAGAGAGAGAGATGTATTAAAATAATAACACCTTCCCGGATCAAACCAGACAGGGTGATCCCCTTGTCTGCACCAAAAACAGCTTGTGGATGGGTATTGAGCTAGTGAACAATGTTGAACAGGTAGGAGGAAAAAAAAGCTGCTGAGCTTGCTAGCTAGCTAGCTGCCAGACTCATCTCCAAAGGCTGTGATTGATGATCTAGTTGGAATACATATATATTACACGCAGTGTTGCACATCTTTCATGTACTGCAAAATTAGATACACATGAAAGCTAGCTAGGGGACAGTAATGATATATTGTGCACCCCCCATATTTCAGAAAAGATTTGACTGCCAAAAGTGTCGAGATTTGCGCCCCCTGATGAGGAGGCTACATCCATCCATATCACTTACTTATCTTTGATTCATGTAACTACAAAAAAAGAGGGTACACATGATTGAAGTGATTTGAATAAGGAAATTTTCCCCATCGACTATCTCTCCATCATATTATCATACTCAAGCTCTTTTTGAAGATGCCGGCCCACTGAGTTCCGGTCTTGAGTTCTTCACCCCTGGGAAAACATTATGAATACTAGACTAGTCTAATTCTGTGTACAGAAGCATCTACAAGCTAGCTAGCTACTTGTGGAGAAGTCCATGAGGATCTGCACTCTAGGAGTACTAGCTACTACCACCCATCGATAGTAAGAATAATGAGCAGTATAATTACATATTTTCCTAAGAAAGAATTTACACCATGATGTTGCCCTTCAGGAACAAGTTTTTACATGCAGCTGATCAAACAGTCCCCAGTGATCTTGTGAATTCTAGTGATGATGATTCATTTGGAGCTGGTTTAGGTCGGACGACTATAGTCCAAGAGTATTTGTTCATACCAAATTTCAGCCTAGAATCTGTTTAGCCCATTACCAAGTAAAGAGGCATGGAAAAATGGCTTTTCTAATCTATGTCTCTTTGAAGTTTATTTTTTGTTTTTGTTTTTCTTCCAACTCCATATTCATGAGCTGCTGATTTTCAATACCTTCTCCAACAAATTTGCATCCATTTCTTTTCAATTGCAATGGGTGCAGAGCCCCAAGTTTGTAATCATGATGGGTATTACAAGTTTCAATTAATTCAAGCTCCATAAAAACCCGGAGGCCTTCTTATAAATGCGGATCAAATTATTAGACTTCCAAGGCCTTTATTTCCAGGAATATTATTGTTGCATCAAGCTAGCTCATTGATCTCAAGTTAGACATGAGAGGAATTAAACATGACTTGATCACGCAAATCACGTACTAATTAACACTGACCCATGATTACATAGATCATGAGTTACACATATTTAGTCTCAAGCTGCAAGAAAAAAGACTGCTTGAAAATTGGAGAGTCAATGATCGTGATCATGATCCTGCACGTAGACAATTGTGCATGCAGAGGTAAAATGGATCGACGACGACAAATTGCAAAACAGCAGTCCGCACTAGTCCACTGCGATCTACCAGACTTAATTTAAACAAGATGCAGCCAAGGACAGTATGTTAGCTTTCTCTCAAAGAGACATCACCAAGGACAGTAAGTTAGCTAAAGCTTGCGACTGGAACGTTTGAATTCACGTTCTCATGTAGCGATGCAATTAGGCTACATAATTTGGGCTACACATGGTTGGGTTGTATAATCTTAATTACTAAATTATTGACATGGCTTATTATAATGAGGATTTGCAAAGAAAGAAGATTTAAAACACGATCTCATTGAAAACCCCAATTCCAACAATTGGATCTAGTATTATAGTAATAAGAAAAACCCCAGATCATCATGATCCGCTCTTGAAACTTTGACCCCGTCGGCGTCATGTGTTATGTGCATTCATTCTTCAAACCATAAGATCAGAATTACTAGTTTGAACACTGCAACCCATTTTAGGACAGTTCAGCATGATTGTGAATTACTACACAGCATGAAATAGTAGTGCACAGATTAACAAAGAGATGCAGCTAGCTGTCTGTACATGCCCAGACCATGATCACTCTATGACATAGTATTTTTTGTATTGAATCATATTTGTAGAAGCAGAATTGTTCTAGGGTTTTGGGGTTTGAGGTTAGGGCTTCTAGGGTTTAATGTTAGGGTTTAGGGTTTGGGTTTGAGGGTTTAGGGAGAGTAGTAAAGCTTGCCAGCCTCAAATTTGTCCTTGTTATTGAATTCTAGACAGTATGCTTAGAGACTACTATGCTTAGACAAAAACTCTTTTCTTTTCAACCTCTTCTGATGATCAACAGGATTCTTTGGGTCCACCAAAAATCAGGTAGCTGGTCTTTCACCCATTTCTTCTTCTGCATGTGACCTTAATTTAGGGTTGAGTCCAAAGAGAAAAGGAGAAGAAGAAGGCCTGAGTGACAACCCTAAAAGTGGGAGCCGTTTCACTTGGGGAAAAAATGTTCCAACCTCCATAGAGTGCAACCAATGAGAATGGTGGTTTTGAATTTTGGTTGTGCAATATTGCTGTGAAAATGCCGTGTTGTGGGCAGATGGTGACCAAAAATTTTGGGTGCCATTTGGGCAGCTAATTAACATGATCAAAATGTTAATTAGATTAACTTTTTTAGTTTGCAAATGATCCTATCTTGAAAAAATCTTCTTGAAAGTATTGAACATTAAGGATCTATTAAAAATTAACAATAAGATTTTGAAAAGTTGTTGTCACAAGCTCATGAAACCACAAAAAAGGCGATACGCATTTACAAGCTAGACTATCCATAAATGGTCATCCCAATGCAAATGTTTTTTATATCATTGTGGATCCATAGTTCCAAATCAAATGACTTTTCAAGTAATCTCATGAATGTACTTATCTAGTCTTCATGAATATGAACTCATCATATATGATTTCTCTATAATCTGTACATAAGTACAATCATGAGATTACTTGAAAACTTACATTTTCCATCAAATGGGGGACGTTTTGGTATTATGCATGGACTCTAGGATTATGCAATACATAAAATATTTATAAATGGATCCATCATATTTATAATTTATAATCAAATCATCTTCTAACCAAAATTGATAACTATTGTTAAAATTTCAAAATTAGGGTTTGCAAGGTGAATGCAAGAAAAGAGGAGCCATGGGTGCCACAGCCATGTAATCCTTTTTGAGTACTACATTTTACACATAGTATTCATGTGTTGGTTTATTATGCATTTTTCATACAATTTTTTAAAACTAAATATCAATTTTGTGGCCAAATAGGACCCATAATATAATAAAACTTTTAAAAAAAATCATCGAGCTTTACATTATAATCAATTGTACCTTTTCAGCACTATCAGAATACACTTCAACAAAACCATATTAGCAACTGCATATTTGCCATAAATGGCTAAAATGCAAATACTAGGTAGCAAAATATGGTGTGCACACATAAATGCCAAAATGAATCTAACAAAAACATGATGTGTATGTAACAACTTCCAATTGAGGTGTGCATTTCAAAACAATTTAATTATAACATGTGAAAACCATGAACACAAATTGTAGACACAAGTTTCAACAAATTTACATTGCAAGTTCCACCCAAAGTAATGTTAGTTGAACTCATTCCGAAGGTAATGAGTTGCCTTCCACATGCATTATACTTGTTCAGGGTTATATCATCAAAATTCCCAAATGCCCAATTTATGGGCCTTCTCAAAAAAAAAAAGTGGACTATGATGGATGAATTTCATCCATAAACAAGAAACAAAACTCCATGGATTATAATATCGATTATTACTTTTTTGTAATCAAGTATAAGAGTTTCAAACATATAGTCTTCAATGTATGTTAATATGGTCAATGAATGTCAACTATGATAACTACTCAAGGTTGATAATGTAGCCACAAACTATCAATATACAAATTATTAATGGAATGTTCAAAGCTTGAAATGCAATTTCAAATTGAAATTGTCATTCTCAGATTTTAAGGCCAATTTTTTTTGTTGAAATAGAGATCAAAACTACAAAATTTTAAAGTAATGTTTGATGAACATCAATAAAAACCAATTAAGCCCCAAAGAAAATTGACATTGATGAATGGAAGATAGAATATCCCAATTGAGAGTAACTTGAATCTTACGAAGGTCCATGTGGACTCTATCACTAAAAATGGCAAACTGAAAAAATTCAATATTTTCTGTTTTTTGAAATAAGATGTTGCAACTTGTCCATTGAGTTTTTCAAGACCTCATGTCTTTTAAACAAGTTGTAAATTATGTTTATGTGTTGGGTTTGAGATGAGAGGAAGCCTTTCACAACACATGATGCATCAAAATTTAATGTTTCAAGGTTTGTATGTTTGTACCTATCCAATTTAGCATCTTCATTCCCCAAATCAGTGTTTCGTTTTGTCAATTTTGCAATATAGCCAAAGTGGTGATGATCCACATGAAGTTTTAGTCAAATTTGGCTACAAGCCAAAATATGAAAGTATAATTTTAAAAACATCTTTCTATACTTTTGGCTACATACTTGAACATGTAAAAAAATTTGACAAATTTTTAAAAATTTTGGTTGAATTCTGGCTATTGAAAACCTCAAAAAGGACTTGATTTTAGCACTTAATTTTCAATATAGCTTTTTGGCTATATATAGCTAGTGAAAAAAAAAAGATTCCCCAAATTGACAACAAAAGTTGAAACATTTGTAAGTAAAGTGGCACAATGTTTGCTAGGCATGCACAAATAACATGACAATGTAATTTTCCATTGTACAAATGAAAGCTAATTTGTAAACTCTCATTATGTTCCTTGTACATGAATCATTTTTCCTTACTTGGCATAAGATACTTTTTGCTACAACATCCGATGGATGGATGGATGGATGGATGGATGGATGTTAGAGTTGTAATTTTTTTAATACTAAAATCAGTTTTTAAGGATAACTTTTACGTTGTTGGAAAAGTCTAGCATGTGATTGAGCAACTACCAAAACTTGACACTTGCTCTCAAGCTTGTCTTTTGGTTTTTGTGGTTATAATTTCTTGTTTTAGTATAATATAATTCTCAAAATTGGGTAACATATTCTTTAGCTCCTTGGGATTGAGAAAAGGGGTCTAAAAACTTTAAAATGACTAGGACAAAGTGACTTGCTTCACAAGCATTTCTTGGTCATCTCAATTGCATGAATATCAATTGCATGAATAAACTTAGTGTAGTCTTGAGTTGCAAAATTCATCACAAACCCGCATATATTTCACAACAACTTGAAGCTTTATGTTCCCACAAGGATTACATCAAAGTGGGAATTGCCATTTGAAGCACATGAAGGTTAATTGAGTCATTAAGAAACAAGTAATAGCCCTTCATTATAGAGTATTCATGATATGCCTCCAAAGGCTTGCCAAATGATATTGAAAGTAACTTGCTAATATGGTGTATGACAAAAGGCTTTTGACCTTGAGGCATGTTCCCGTGCAACCTTTTTGTCTAGGCATGACAAATTAGGACTATCACATAAACAAATTAAATAAGAAGATGATTAGTGTAGTTGGAGTCAAAATTAGAACATATGATAATTATAAACTCCCATTGGAGTAACCATGATTTAAATTTAAATGAGGCACCACTTTCTTCCTTATAGTATGCAGTATAACTCTATAGAGAGCCTTAATTGAAATGGTGAATTTCAATTTGTTGCATGACACATATTTTATTTCAATATGCTAAAACTTCAAACAACCATAACTCCCCAAAAAAACAAAACTAAATTGGACATGTAAGCCATTTTCTTAAGCCTTTGAAAAAAACCTTCAAATGGCATATAAAATATAGAATTCATATTTGACAATACTTTCCCCTTCAAGAATTGCACTTTCAATGTGTAAGGTATTTAGGTTGAACACTTGGACTCTTGAATCTTCAAACCTTTCTACAAGTTGGGAAACAACTTTTGTTTTGGGCATGTGAATCCAACTTCTTATAGTGCTTTTCAAGAATGAAGGAATGTCAATGAGTGATAAGACAAATGTGGTGGAACATAATTGAATGAAGAATATGATGTTATCACGATTATAAATCAAAAGATTGAAAAAATCATTAACTAGTGGATCATACTACATGTATCTATACTTGTGTGGTGGAAAGGGTTAAATATGAAACTATTTTAAGAGCTTTTGGAGTTTGCCACTAATTCAATGAACCTTCTTCTTACATGATTTTTAAAATATCAATTATGAATATGGATGTTGATGGATCAATTTGTCAATTGTGAATGCATGCTAGCCATCATTCATGGATGCAGTTCATCCATCTAGATGAATATTAGATTTAAATACAAAGATATCACATTCATTATTTCTATGAACATTCAAAACCTTTTCGGATCCTCTATTTCAGACTTTCAAAACATATTTGAATAGTAATTAAAGTTATAGCTTGTAAAATGATAATGCACCTTGGTGATACACTTTGATGAAATTGCACATTAGCACTCAACTATGCATATAATTTTCACATGTTCAACATAAACAACCATTGGATGACCTTACAAGTTAGGTGTGACATGTTGATTGCATGTATCAATGGACCCCACCCGGCCTCTTGCCACAAATGCCAAAAACCTTGGGCAATGAATGCATAACAATTTGACCCACTTGAATTTGGGTGGTCACAACTTTCTATCCCCTTTTGTGGATTTTGACAATTTCAAATTTTGCAAGTTCATTTAAACTTGGTGGTCTTCTTATTCATAAAATTCATTTGTACAACATTCGGAAACAATGACAAACCCCCATTGTGTAATGCCACACTAGGGGTTTTCTTTCTCTTAGTTTAATAGTAGGCTTTGTGCACTATTTTATTTTGCCAACAAACATGAGGAAAGGTAGGTGCCAAGTGTTGTGGCAAGTGTCATTTCACATCGATGGAATATGGATGAAAGATAAATGATAAATGAATGGATGAAATATTTGGATGATTAAAATAATTGATGAAAAAAACCTATGTGAATGATGCATGAAAAATGTGTGAATGATGAATGATTTTTGAATGAATGAAAATCATTGGATGAATGATGGATGGATGATTATCAAATGAATGGAAATTAATAGATGATTTATGGATGAATGTTGGATGAATGAGTTGTATTGACATGAATGTTCATTTGAGGATGGATGATTTTTATTGGTATGTAATCATCATACATTGACTCATGCCGACGTGCAGAATTAAAGGTGAGTTCACACAAGGGGGTTATCATATCTCAAAGTTAGGCCCTATGATCTATCCGAGTGGTAGGACTTATTGCAACCCTATTCACACATAGGAGTACGATGATTGAACAAATTACAAATAACTACTGTAGTACCTTGGCAGCTTTTCCACGTGTTTTTGTTAAATAATTAAATTATTTTGAAATTTTTATTTTGACAAATAGAATATTCTTGAAGATTCAATGTTTCCCTTCAAAATTTATTTATTTATTTATTTTTGGGGTCTTTTTTTAAAAAATATGAAAATAATATAATTACAGAATGATTTGGACAATTTGTGATGATAGTGGAGTTGAGGTAGAGACCAGTGTTGAGCGGTTCTTTGAGCCAACGTCGGTTCTTTGCTGGTTATCAGACCAGTTAAATGATGGTTCTCATTTTCTGAAACTCTCACCCTTGGAATCAAATTGACAAATAATATTTTTTTGGTACTTACCCCTCAAAACCAAGCCAGAATTTTTCTTGAAAGTCAAAGAACCGCCGGTTCTTTTATGAAAAGCATCGGCTTTTGAAACACCAAGAACCGGAGGTTCTTTTCAAAAATCAAAGAACCACACAACACTGGTAGATACTTGAACCCAGTAGACCTCTAAACTATGGTTTATCACTCTAGTTTCCAAACTGGTAAAATATGACCACCCAATAGGGGTTTGGAAACCCACAGTTTGGAGCTGATCTTATCACCTTGCCTATCAACTATGGTCCAGTTTCCATGTGACCCACTACTATACCCAAGTAATTATATCTAATAATAATAATAAAAGAGTGATTAAGTGGTGTTTCCATTACATTAGTGTGAGATCATGAAGTACTATTTTTTGAGGATTCCTTGGCTTAAAGCCCTAGACTTGGTTCTCCCAACCACCCAACAACCATATTTCAATAGCAACACTATTTCTTCATGTACTTACTGACATGTGTGCCCAATGGGTTCTTAGCTTGCTAAGAGTGGTACACTATTGTGATATTAGAGTTATCTGTAAAGTCAAGCGAACTAAAGGGCCGCAAGTAAATGGCCAGTTTTGGCATAAGAGGACGTCAAACATGTAACTGGGATTGAAATTTTTTACGAAACAAAATAACTGGGACCCAAACTAGCTTTTCCACCAATTTTTAGGTAGTAAAAACTGAGTTTCATCCTCTCTTTCCTCTTTCCTAGAGGGCCTCCACACTGCTGCTACACATATTTTCACTGCTCCTACCTATACAACTACTGTAATTAGTCTCAAACCTTCTGGCATTAAATGCTGAGTTTCAGCATTTCATACTGAGATTTAATAAAATTTCATTTACTTTACGGATACTACTGAAAGAGGGGATAGGGGGTGAAAGACAGGGTGACTTTACAGATAACTTTATTGCTCTAAAAGTTTAAAGGCCAAACGATAATTGGTGGTGCATGTTGATGATGTGATTAGCAAAAGATAAAACAAAGAACTACATGGGAAAGTTTTTGTGACTATATTTTCAGCTATTCCTTAGTTAATCTTAGAGTCGGTGTAATGACCAGGTGAGCCAAGTGGAAACTGGCCTAAACCCTAAATCACCACATGTCAGCCACTATGTTCAAGTATATGCAAACAAAAAAAATACTCTGCCATTGTACCTTGACAGCTTAGTCACTAATTATATTATATTCAGAAATTTTGAAGTTTCCAAAAAAAATTGTAAAATTCAAAGAATTTTTTTTTGAAAGAATATATAGAATATTTAAGGAATATATTTTTTTCAACATGAAAATTCAAAATTAATTAATAGTTTCCAAAACTCCCATACCTGCCTATTGTGAAGGGGAAGTTGAACCCTAAGTTTTTGCAACAATGCTTAACAATACAAATATATACTGGGTGTTGGACATTGACCTTGTTGTATAGAGATAAGGGTCATAATAATATTTTAGTGACAATGATTCATCGAAGCTGGTTTACGGAGGATAACTTTAGGTTTCATAAATAGTAGTTGTCACTTGGACAATTCCAAACTGGAATTTGTTTAGCCCATTCCCAGCAAAGAGGCACGAAAAAATGTTTCTCCGAATGTGTATTTTTTTAAAAAATAAAAATTCACCAAAAAAAATTTCAATACTTTCTCCACCAATTTGTATCTCATCTCTTTTCAATTGAATTTGAATTCAATTTAAGTTGCATGGCAATGTGTGCTCTAATCCTCTTAGAGAGCAACAAGGATTCTCCCTTTTTGAATTAAAAAATTGGGTTGTGAAAATTATGGGTAGTGACTAGTCACCTTAGTAGTAGTACCTGGGCCAATTCGACATTAACTACATTATTTTCAGAAATTTTGAATTTTTCAAAAAAATAAAAAATATTTTTTCAGAATTTTTTTTCCTGAAAGAAAATAAAGAATCTGATGAAATATTTGGGAAAACATCATTGGTGAAAATGGAATCCTCAAAATTAATTAATTGGCAAACATGTGTCAAAGTGGCCAAAGTATAAGTGAACCCATGAAATGGTTGCCACCTTTTTTTATTACTTCTTCATGATATACCTAATCTTGGGCAAAGAATACGGGATATACAAGATGCTTTTGGAAACATGTAACTTGAATGTTCTTTGAGATGCTTCTATATACATTGTTGGGTTTTGGAAGCATGTAAGTTGAATGTTGGAGATGCTTCTATGTACATTGTTGGGCACTCTTGTTCAATGAACCCATGACCTTATCTTTTTTCCTTTTGTTGGCACATGGCTTGAAGAAAACCCATCTAACAAATTGTCTCACGGGCTCATAAAATTCTCGATATACCACCCATTTCTAGAATTTTGGCAAGGATGCATCCCATTGGGGCACTTAAAACTTTTTTTCTTCTCTCCAACTTTGTTCAAGACACTACTATTCTTTAGGTATTCCCAAAGAATAGATTGCACCACTCATTGCTTCTCTTAATGGAGACCTAATGGGGGGGGGACGGGGGGTAATTTGCAAGAGAGATGTAGTGAAGGATTTGGAATTCGAGGTTCAAATGGTCAAAAAAAATTGATTGCCAATTCAAACCTAAAACTTGGTCGGCTGAAAGTAAGAAATTTACCAATAAACCCACCACCATCACGACAAAAAAAAAGGACTCCCGAAGTCCAACATGTAATTGCCCAAATAACAAGGCCTTCCATTGCATAACAACCAAGGAGCTTCATCAGCTTTAATGGTGAAGATGTACTCCAATCAAATAGTCATCAAGGTTCCAAGCAAAGCAAAAGGCTTGCACTAGAGGGAAATTCTTTCCATGAAACCCTTGGCCCCAACACGAGCTTGGAAGTTGAAACTATACTTGGGAAGGTCCCCCAAATGACAAAGGCATTAGGCATTTTTCCAATGAGGTTGTTAGGTTCTAGTCTTAAAAGGAGTGAAGGATCTACATGCAGAATGGCCATTTAACTTAACCTTGATGACCAGGTCCTTGAAGACAAAAGGGGGACATGTAGTTTGCCACCCTAAAAGTATGACTAGGCTTAACCTGAGTTAAGTACACCAGGTTAAAGCTATTTTACGGATAAGTTTAATGTGAAAATTGTCGTTTCTTTTTTAACTTTTTGTTATAATCATATCAGCATCTTCTTGATGAATTTTTTCATAATTTTTTTTTTTTTTTTTTTTTTTTCTATCTTTTTTTTTTTTTTTTTTTCGTGTTTTTTAATAATTAGTTTCTTTCTTACTTCTCTACTTTTCCTTCCCTATATATGTTTCCTTTGATTTTCCACCTTCTTTTGTCTATCTTCTTTTGATTATCTATCTACCTATGTTTTTTTTCCTTTTATTCTTTGTTTGCCTTAATTTGTATGTCTTCCTTTGATTCATTAATTCTTTATTTGTGCCTCCTATTCAAATTGTGTATGTGTTGCTTATCATGTGTGTGTGTGTGTTTTGTTTGTTATGTGTTATGTGTACATTATCATTGTTTGTGTGTGTGTTATGTTTGTTAAGACTTATTCGTTATTCAATGAACATTGAGTGCATATATGTTTCTTAACTTTAATTGTGATAAAGTCACCAACAATGACCAAACTTCAAGGCAATGCACATCACAATGCACATATATGTCTAGGAGATTTTTATGGCCCAATTAGGTGCATTGCCAATTGTTGGATAGTTAAGAGATTGTGTAGCCATATGATCTATTTAAATTTTGTAACATTTGCTAGATTTTGATATTCTAAAGTTGAATATTTTGCCAACTATTTACATGAAATGTTTCTCTTACACATAACCAAATTTTAATTTATTGAAGTTTTTATATCACCATAGGCTACATACACCTTGAACATTTGCAATATTGCCAAATATGCACAAAATTTAGCTTAATAAAATCCACCTATTTAGAATCTCAATTTTTAAAAAAAACCATTGGTCATCATGTTAATCAAAGATGTGGACACCAATTGATGTTTGAGGTGGACATATTGCACATGTGTGCATGTGTGAAAAGTTCATCTTTCATAATATTCAAAAATTTCCCAAGTGATTTAGAAACATACATTCATGTATTGTCAAAAATCCAAAATAAAGGTGTCACCAAAGGGTACCACCAAAAACACCTATAGCAAGTAAACTTGGCTTTGATTATGATGTGAAAAGAAGATTTATGAATTTTTTAAAAAACAACAAAATATACTCACCATTTTATTTTTTCTTACATTTTGAGCATGTTTAACATTTGAGATGCCAAAATGGGATTTTGCTGCAATTAATCATGTTTTCATGGCCTTCATCATTAACCATGCATATAAACATGAACTTTAACAATCCTAATCAATGTTTTATTTGAAATTTGTAATGTGGCAACAATGGCAAGCCTTTCTAAATAGATTTTGACTTAATTGGTAACAATTTTGTACATGACCATTAAAAGAATAGCCAATAGATAAATTTGTGGTGACATTTTCCCCAAAAGAAATGGGAAAATTTTGGCAACATGTTTATTAAAAGAAACAAATTTCTTGCTCGAAAAGAATTTGAATTAGTGTAAGTTTTCATATGTTTATTAATATTTTCATATTTTTTATTAAAATTTTCATATTTCTTATAGTTTGCATTATGGTCTTAAATATTTTAGGTGTTGAGTGAATGCATGGTATAATGGGTCAATAGCGGCAAAAAATACCCTCCCTATAAGTTCATACAATTTTTTTAAAAATGATTCAAATGGACATGGTTGTTACTTTAAAAATATTATTATTCTAATCTTTGAATAATACACGTTTAATCACCTAAAAACCTTCCCAAATATATGTGAAAACTTGTATTTATTGTAGTTGATGTCATTTTTTAATTTGAAAGTTTCAAAAGGAAAACCCACAAAGTCCAAGGAAATAAGCCCCATCTAAAACTTTAAAAAAAATGCTTTTGGGACAAAAGAATTGAAAAACAAACAAAAATTGCAACTCATATGGACTTATGAAAATATGGTCAAATTTTAACCATTCAAAAGTCCCTAACTATTAAACGGTTAAGGTTTTCAAAGAAAATATTTCTCATATGAATTTATCATCTTGTATTACATTACATATTGAGTCATAATAACAAATTTTGAATGTGAATCAATATAATTTTTTCCATTTTGTGATGTTTCAGTTAAATGACCAGTCCATATTTTTCGATTTCAAAAGTCCATTATTACTAACAAATGAATTTTTTATCAAAAAATAACCACACAATTCTTTTCATAATGAAGATGTTAGTTTAGATCCGAGTCCCAATTAATAAATCTAAGGATATATTTATCACCATATGCATTTGAATAAAAGGTACCCAGGGAAAAAACACCATTTTGTCACAAAAGTGAACCATTATAGCTTGCATCTACCATGTTGGATCTATAGTTGTCAAACCCTTTGTGAAGCAAAATGGGTGGGAGAGAATTATCAAAAACCTTAATCTTAAGTTTTGTTACCATTCACCAAATGCTTAAGCTTCAAATCCTTTAATGTTTTTCCTCCTTGTATTTTGGGTTTTTTCATTGTTTCATGTCTCTTTTCCTTTTCATTTGCACTTTGAAGCAATTGCATGAAGCAGCAAGTGTGGCCGAGAGTTTAAGAAATTGGTTGTATGCATTATGTTGTTTTTCACTAAGTGTTAAAACTTCAAGTTTTAACTTTATTTTTTCACCTATTTGTTTATATCCTAAGGCAATTGCATGAAGTAACAATGATGGGGGAGAGTTCTAAAAATATGCTTTAACCTAGTGTGTTGCCTTTTAGCAAGTGTTTAAGTTTTGAGCTTTGACTTGTTTTTTAACCTTGTCACTTGTACTTTGAAGCAAATGCATAAAATAACAATGGTTGGGGAAAGTGTTGAAAACCTTTGGTCCCAAGTTTTGTCATAACTTGCTCATTGTTTAACCTTCAATTTGTTTTCTTATTTTTTATCCCTTGCCATTTTAAAGATCAAACTTTTGCTTCAATTTCATCCTTCATGTTTCCACACAAATCAACCATGTACACACACATAAAACACCCTTTAGATCCTCCACACAAAACCCAAGTCATTCATTATTTCCAAAGCTCCAACTACAAAAGAACAAACAACCTTTCCATTGTGGCAAAGAGGACTAAAGAACAAAAAAATAAAAACCTAGGGAGAGATTAAGAAATGACCCCCCTTTTTTTCCCTTATCCTCCAAATTTTCCACCATCTTTTTTTTCTTATAAATTAGCTAAAATTTTCCAAATATGACCTTCTAAGTTTTACTTTTAGTGATAGCTAGTTGGCCAACTACTAATTTTTAGAACAAGCTAAAACTAATTAGTTTGATTTTCCAATTGTCACTTTCTAAGAACTAGCTGAATTAATTAGTAAATTAATTGAAATAATATATAAATCTACTACCAATGACTTCTAAAGTTATCAAGTTGCTTTACTAGCTTAGTTAAATAATTTGATAAAAGCAAAACTTGTCCCATTAAGGCACCATTTAGACCTAGTGTTAAGAAACATTGTTAAAAACCCCTTAACAACAGTATAGTTGTTAATCAATTTTCACTTTTTTACTTTAATGTAAGTAATCATTTCTCTAATAAGGTGAAGAAAATAGGACCATATTTTAGACTAGAGGCAATGTTACGTGGCAACTTTTCTTTTGATACCCTAGTTTTTCTGGCCATTCACACCAAAAAGACGAAAACCTAAAAAGTTGTTATCATCTTCTTCTTTTGGTAATGTCTTGCCGTCACCTCACCATCTTTCCTTTTCTCTTTTTCTTTGCTTTTTCTTTTAAAGTTTTTCTTTTCTTTTTTTGTTGTGCATTTCACCTCTTCAAGCTCCTTTGTTGCTTCAAGTTGTTGTGCGTTTCATATCTTTGAGTTCTTGACAATGCTGGTTGTTGTTGTGTGCCTCATCTCCAATTCCTAAAGTTGTTGGTTGCTATTGTGCACCTCATTATTTGAACTCCTGAAGTTGTTGGTTGTTGTTGTGCACTTCATCTCTTCGAGCTCTCGAAGTTGTTGGTTATTGTTGTATGTTTCATCTCTTGGAATTCTTCCTAAAGTTGTTGGTTGCACTTGTGCACCTTACCTCTTTAAGCTCCTAAAGTTGGTGGTTGCTACTGTGTGCTTCACTTTTGTGAGCTTTGGCTAAAGTTGTTGGTTATTGTTGTGTGCCTCATCTTTTCAAGCTTTTGAAGTTGTTGTTTGTTGTTGTGTGCATCAAATGTCCAAACTTCTTGCTTTCTTAATTGCAAAGCTAAGTTTTTTTTTCAATCTCTCAAGTTGCTTGCTAAATCTTTTTCTTGATAATCCTACTTGTTGCATTTGTTTATTGTGCCCACCTCAAGATGGGGGATGCACAAATCAGCAATGTTGTTATTATATCATGTTTTGTTTTCATAATCAAGCTCATTCAACATATAATAATTGAAGAAAATAGTAACTCGTTTCCAATTTTAGATAGAGTTCACCAAGAAACAACTCGAGTTTATGTGTTGGCTCTTGTAATTTTCCATCAATTTCACATGACAAGTATGTATGTCATCTGACTTGGGGCATTGGGTGAAACCTAGATCTACTGTTTGGTTTTCAAGGTTTTTATTAACATAGTATGATGATGAACGTTGGGTGCAGAATTTTAAAATGAACAAGAAGAGCTTGTTTGAGATTGCTAATCAACTGATACTTCTAATAGCAAAGTAAGACATAAACTATCGAAGTTCAATTATAGTTGAGATTAGAGTGGCCTGCTCAATTTACAAATTGGCATATGGTGCTAATTTTTTGATATGTTCAAAGTTGTTTGCTATGGGAAAATCCATTGGTTATTTTGTTCTTCATGAGGTTATCTATGTTATCAACAAGATTTTCAAGGGTTTGATTTCTTGGCCAAAAGGAGATGATATGTAAACTATCATGATAGATTTTTAGGATTGGTGTGGATTACCTTCAGTGCAAGGTGCCATCAATGGCACACATGTTTTCATTGCCAAACCTTCAACACCATTTGCCAAGGATTACTACCATCATGAAACAAGTGGGCATAACATTGTTGCTCAAGCCATTGTTGATTCCAAAAAAAAGTTCATTGACTTGTTTGTTGGTCTTTTAGGTAGTGTGAACGACTTTAGAGTTTTAAGATGGTTTTCGTTGTATCGACATGCACAATATCAAGGTCTTTTTCATCACAACAAAAATGTAAATGAATTCCCCCCATGCCTACTTGGGGACAAAGGTTACCCATTAATATCCTGGATCATGACTCTTTATAAGGAGGATGGACAACATACCATCTTGGAATTGTTGTACAAAAGCACAGTAGGTCTGTTGTTGAAAACCCCTATGGCATATAAAAAAAAATTTCAGAAAGTTATTAAGGAAGTTTGATTTGCATGTCACATTTTTGTCAGATACTTTCAATTGTTGTTGTTTGCTTCATAACTTATTATGTAGTTAAGGGGATTTTCATGTTGAAATGTTAATGCGCATTTTGGAAGGGGAAAAAAACTCTACCTAACAATTTGTATAAAACAGTTCACACTGTGATGATCCCCCCATTCCTCATAATATTGAGGGTCTAGAAAGGTCCTGAGATCATTTGAGAAGAGAGTTAACCAACTATATATCTTGGTCTTTAATGTGATTACACATGAAACAAGCCTCAAGGTAATGTCCCCTAAAACCACCACCCATCTTTTTTTTTTAAATTTCTCTTTTTGCTTTGGGTGTAGATGAGCTCAAACAAGCCAAAATTGATGTTAAAACATCAACTTTTCTACAATTCTTATTACATTTGTCTATGTGGTGCCCTTTTTAATGACATATGTGTCACCAAAAAGAAGGGGAGATGATTTTGGGATGGAAATCCTTAACATTTTGAATACAAGTTCAACAAGATTTATTGGAAATTTCCAAAGAGCAGAAAGAAAATTACAACAGGTATTGTTTGTAAACCCAAATCCTTCCAGCCAAACAAACTTTGTTATTTTAGTTCTATGGACCTCAAGGGATTGGACCTCTTTTGATTTCCTCTCAAGGAGCCAACTGGTTGTTGATGAGTGTACCAGCTCATCCTTCAACAACAAAAATCCCACAAATGCTACCCCAACATCATTATGTTGTTTCTTTCAGAAGTTGGATAAAAATTATGAATAGAGCAAGTAGATGTGATCGTTTACACTTCACGGTATCCTCTTGTTCCAAAATCTCCAAAGCTCCCATTATATCATAAGTACTCTCTTCTTAGAATAGACCACATTACACATTCACATCGAAACCCCAAAAATTGACAAAGATGATGGCTGCCACTATAATTGTTCTTGAAATCCTAGGCTATTTCATCATTTCCTTTGATCATGTCCTTAAAATGCAAAGGCTAGACCTTCTATTTCCTTCTTGACGCTCTTGGCACAGTGGAAAATCAGGTGTCATGTTCAAGAGAAGGAGTCCAGAGGGACTTCCATCCCCAATTTATTACTATCAAAATCCAAACAAACTCCACACTTCCTAACTAATAGAATCGGAATTTAGCTTTTCCTACTCCCAAAAGAAAAATCATGATTCTTCCTCTTCTTCAACTAGCTTCATATAATTTTTCATTGTCCACATCTTTTTGCTCTTTTGAAAGCTCACCACCAATTGTTTCCAAGAATTGTGACTCACACTCCTCATAAAGATTGTCAATTAAACAACCAAGATCCCGTTCCATCATCGGAACCAACTCATTAAAGCCATTCCACAATAACTTGCAAAACAACAAACAAAGCCAAAAACAAAAAACAAGTAATTGAACTTTTGGCGTCCTTGATGCACAAAAGCTTCAGCATCTTTGCCACATAGTTGAATTAAGGTTCTTGCCTTCATTCATCCATAGTAAATGTTGGACATTGCTTTTAGGTCACAAGTGTCACCACTTCCAAACAAATCTATGTCCTCATAGATCAAACATCAATCTACAACCAGATATAATTGCAAATCCCTTCTTGACCATTCCCAACAGTGCCCCTTGAGATATTTGAGAATGCATATTTGCTACCATGGTCTTGTTTTTGAGATCCCTTCCCATCTTTGTAATCAATAAAGATGTAGGGTCCCTCCCAGTTACTAAACAACAATATCTTCTTCCCAAGTCTATGCATCTTGACCTTGCTATTTTTTGCAAAGCCTTCAAAGGTTTGAAGCCCCTTTCTGGCAACATATACATTTTTCTGTTTCCTTTGAGCATGCTCCACATTCTCAATCAAAGATTTGTGCACACTTGCAATCAATTGCATTTTAAGAATCATATGATTTGCCAGGACTTCAAGACTTGCCTATTCATCAAATACATCACATAAGCCACTAAAACTGTTATCAATGGTGAGTCTAGGTGTACTACCAGTGAGCACCATGAAGGCAAAGTATTTCATGTTGGCTTAGATGCCACACCAATATCCAAAGAATATTTGTGGTAGTAGTGAACCCCAATCTTGTATGTTGGTAGCTGCCATAATCATGAGTCCGTGTTTAATGGTTTTTATTAAACGTTCAACCATGCCATTGCATTGAGGCCAGGCAGGGGCTGTAAAGTGATGCATGATGCCATAATTATGATAGATTTCAGTGAATTCCTTCATCCATTCACTGCTATTATTTGTCAAAATGTACTTAGGCATTCCATACCTGCACATAACCTCATCTTCTAGAAACTTAGCAGTAGTGAAGGCATCATGTTCCTTGATAGGCCGTGTATCACACCATTTAAAATAATGGTTGATAGCTACAAACACATATTTATTGCCATTAGTTGTTTCTGGTAATGGTCTAGCAGTGTCCATTATAACACAATAAAACAAATCACATATAGGAATACTCTTCATCTCTTCAATGCCGGATCTCATGTTTCCAGATTGCTTGGCTAACTAACATTTTTCACAAATCTTGATGAATTTCTTGATAGATTCAGTCCTATCATGCCAAAAAGAACCCTTTCTTTACCTCAGCAAGTGTCCACATTTCCCCAAAGTGTCCAATTTCCTCATGTAATTTTTTAATCAAAATTCTATGTTCTGTTGGCCTAGGTACCACTAGGTTTTGGAAGAACAAGGCATCTTTTGACCAATGGTATTTCATTACCTACTTTTTAGCCTTCTTTATGTTGGCAATGTCAGAGTCCAATTTCTAGATGTCCACTAGTGAGCAATACCATTGACATATTGTCTTCCCATATATCCATTTGTTTTGACTAATCATCTTCACATCGTCCCATTGTTTCCACACTTTTGCCCTTTTGTTTGTCTCTAGCTTCATCTACCATGTTTGAGCTTCAACAACCATCCTTCTATATTCCATATGATTCATTGGAAGTAGTTCTTCTTCTGAAAATGAATCTGTATTTTGTCCACCACATTCACTCCTAGCATGATGTACTTCAGCATCATTCATTTCTTGGTCAGTGTGCTACAAAGTAAATAGATTGATGATAACCTCATTAATAAAATTACTTTTCACAGGTAATGGTGTGATTCCTAGTTGGTCTTCCTGTTCTAGCACATCACTTCCAAAATCCTCATCCTCTTCCATAAAGCCAATAGGATTCTGGCTTAATGCATTGACATTCAAATGTTGGCTTCTTGCACGGTGAATGTTCTTGAACTGAAAATCTTGCAACATTGCTATCTAACGTCCTCTTTTACCATACGCATCTGAAACAATAGCTAACCACTCCAAAAGGTTTGTGGTCTGTGCGTAATAGAAATGGGGTTTGGTGAAGATATTGCTTGAAATACATTATGCCCCAAATGAAAACATAACACTCACCCTCCATAGGATGAAAACGGTGTTGTACTAGAGATAAACCCTTGCTTGCATAAGCAATGACTTGCTCTTGCCTTCCAAATTTCTATGATAATATAGCTCGTACACCCTTTATTGACCAATCAACATCCAAGATAAATGGTTTGTTGAAATCAGGTCTAACCAGGTAGGTGTTTCTACAAGCCTTCTTTTTAATGCAACAAAAGTTGCCTAGCATATGGGTGTCCAAAGAAACTTACATTCTTTCTTGGTTAAGGTAAATAGTGCTTTTGCAATTTTCACATATCCAACAATGAACCTCTTATAATACCTTATCAATCCCAAAAATGCCCTGACATTTGTGATTGTATTGGGTGTGGGAAAATTTTGGATTGTTGCTATCTTCCTAGGATCAAGTTCAAATCCACAATATGTCCCAAAAATGTAATACTCTTGGACCCAAAACAACATTTGCCAGGGTTTAATTTGAAATTAACCTTTGTTAGTTTCTAAAGAACTAGTTAGATGTGACATAAATGTTCACTCCATGTTCCATTGTGTATATTAACATTGTCAATAAACACCTTAAAAAATTGGGTGGTCCATTTTTTGAATATGTTAGCCATGGTTTGTGAAAATGTACTAGTGGTGTTTTTCAATCCGAATGGCATAACATACGACTCATATAAACTTAACTTGGTGATTATTGTTGTTTTCTTCACATCATCAAGAGCCATTGGAATTTGTTAGAACCCTGACTGTAAATTAGGTGCTGAAAACCATTGGGAGTGCCCTAATTGATTCCAAACATCTTCAATCAGGGGCATGGGAAAAGAGTCTTGCCTTTTTTGAAAATTTTCTAGGCAGTAGTCTCCACAAAATTTTTAGCAACCATCTTTTTTCATTGGCAAAATCACCTTACAAACATACTTTGATGCACTTTTACGCATCTACCCCAAATCCATTAATGCTTGTATTTGTTGATTCACTTCAATTTCCTCCTAATAAGATAGTCGTCTAGGAGTCATGTGGCAAGGAGGTAGTCCTTGGGTGTCAATAGAATGCTCTCCTACAGAACATTGCCCCAACTCTCCTTTGTGGGTTTAAGGTTTAGGGTTTAGCATTCTAAGAGGTATTTAAGGTTTAGGGTGAGCATCTTCTTTTATAGTTGCACATTTTATCCAATTAACATATTCATCATCCTCATAGAACAACCTTTCAAGAATGTTTTGATGTTGTTCTTATAGGGTTAAATTCAGAAATTGCACTTCCTCTTTAATGATCAAATCCATCCCGTGGTCTTTTAGTTCTTCAATCTAGTTTTCTAGGTTCTACAAGATTTCTTGTGGGTCATCCTTTGCCTTCCCTCATATTCTATTATATTTTCTTCAAAGGAAGATTCATCATTGAATTCATTAGAATCTAATGAACCCAACAGGTTCACCCAATTATTAATTTGAAGTTGTCCCATTTCTTTGTTGAATAACTCTTCCCATATATTACATTTTTCCTCTTCTCGAGTACCTGCAACATGTTCACTACATTCAGTGGTAGTACTTCCACTTCCATTCTAGGTTCGTTGCGAACTTGTATGACACCCTTTTCCACATCAACGACTGTTCTTATCTTTATGAGGAAATCTAATCTAGGGAGCAAATCATAATTGTTTGTGTCAACCACAAGGAAGATCATTTGACATATAATTCCTCCCACTTTTACTAGAAGATTTGTAATCCTTCCTAGTGCTTGCATCACTATACCAGAAGTTGTCTTATAAGTTTCATGGCCAGCCACTAGATGCATTATGCCAAGCTCTCTAACAACATTGGCTGCCATAACTGACATAGATGCCTTAGTATCCACCAAGCCTTCAATCAATGTTTGATTGATTTCCATTACTAGATGCAATGTTTTGCTACGATGTGTTTTGTTGACGCTAACCCTCTTGACTGCAAGGGTCGATTGAATCACATCTATTTGATTTTTTTGTCCTTCAACATCTTTTCACCTTCTAGCTAATTTAACCAATCCTTCCAAATACTCCAATTCTCCTGGAATTATAAGAATGGTTTCCATGGAAATTAAAGAGATTTTTCCTTTGATGAAATGAGATAGAATCTTAGATTTCATAGCTGCTTTAGCACCCATGTTTGCTCCCCTATGTTTTTTTTCAATAATCATTTTTTCTTGTTTTTCTACTCGGTTGGAAGTTATAGGCAATCACCTTTTTGGGATTCTCAACCCAAAAAAGATATGTTAATCCCCTCCACAAATATGGTTCAATTATGAAAGAGTGGCCTTTTCATCATCAACCAAAACTTTAAGAAAATTTCTGGTGGCAAACAAACCTTTTGCAGATTTTTTCCAACGCCTATCCTCTATATGCCTTAATCCAAAATAGAATTAACATTTCAGACCACAATTGTCAATCTTGTGCCCACCTCAGCACTTGGCAGATTTTGGCCTTGGGTTCGCAAGTTTAGGGCATGCTGAGGTTGTGTGTTCTTTTGAGCAGCATAATTGGCAACGGTTGTTAGTGGTGGTAGAAAATGTTGTATTGGGTCCAACCTTGCCATCAGTCCCCTTCCCAAAGAAATTAATGAGAGTTTCATTCAAAACATGGAGTTGTCAATCTCTGGTGGATTTTCCAGATGTTGTCTCATCCTATCCTTCCTTCATGGGTTCATATGGGGTCTCTTCAAGTTCTCCCAATACCCGTTCAATTTTAGCAATAGCAACAACCACTTCTTCAATATCAGTGTAGGTTTTGACAACATAAAGTTTTCTTATTTTTGGCCTTAATTTTGCTAGAAATTTGCAACGTTATTTTGCATCATGTATTTGACCTCGTTGAAAAAACTTATCCAACCTTTCATATTACTTTTGAACTTTTTCCTTTGGTTTTTGTTTGATGGCATCCATTTTGAACTAGATGTCATTAATGTTAATATTACCATATTTCTACATTATTTAGGTATGCAGCTCTGTCCAATCAGTAGGTGCAGGGTTCAATTTCTTGAACCATTATTTCGCCCTCCCTCTTAGGTTCAATTTGGCAATCTTAAATAACTTATTAGCATTCAAATCTCGGACTTCTGCCACCATTGTTAGTCTTTCAGCCCAATCATTTATGTCTTCATGATCTCGTCCTCAGAATAACTCGTCCATGCCCTGGGGAGTAGTCATTTTAATCAACCCTTCTTGTCTAAAAAATTATCTATAGCTAGTCTTTTGTTGCATGAACTTGTTCTACCCCCATCCTTCTCCGGGTTGTTGTTAATCTTGATGTTATAACCTACATTATTTCTTGCTTCATTAATTTGGATGCGGCTCCTTTGCCATCCATAAAATTCTGTCCTTGTCTTCAACCGAATTGCTACCTGAGTGCAAAATCTTGAATGCCATGTGCTAATGGCTATGTCCCCAACTTCAACCAATTAGGATCAAAACCAATGATCCTAATAACAACCAAATCTATGACATTTTTGAATGAGAGTATCAACAAGTTCTCTATGGAATTCTAACTCCTCAAAAGTAATAATGCCAGATTGTATTTTGTGGCTCATAATATATATTGGATTTCTATGTTATTCTAACATATTTGTATAGCTCTTCAAGATAGGATTATCAATCCTTGATCACGAAAGGAAATTGGATTGTTCTCCTTTTTGTATTGGATCTAAACTCACAACAACAGATGGCAGAAGAGTGAAATTTTGCTCATTTGTAAAGTCCATTTGCTATTGTATTCCAAAGTTGTCATCATCAAACACTCTCCAACTTATTAAATGGGATCTTGCTCCAAAGTTCTCCACCCTCAGTACTTGATCTTCAATTTGAAATAAATCCTCCACTTTTGGAATGAAAAATCTACTGAAATGATTTGGGGAAATAGGAGAAAAAGGAATCCAAATGTCACTTGTTTGTGGCATTTGTTTTTGTCTTTCTGATCTATGTGTCGATACCCTACGCAAGGTAGGAAGTAAAGTGATATTATCTCTAAAATCTTGCGCTTGAAACCCATCTTCTTGCTCCATCTTGCATTTTCACCCAGACCTGTGCCCCAATACAAAACATGTTGTGCATTAGCTCCACAACAATGTCTCTAGTTTGTGCTTCATCATGACTCACTCCTATAATGGTAACAACATCGAATCCTAATTGACGCATAATTAATGCTCTTATCCATGGTGCTCCTTGAATTTTGGGGACATCAAACTTAACAGTGGTTTGTTTTTCATGAATTTCCTGAGTCTCTACAACCAATTGTTCTTCATTGGAATCAAACATTTTAATTTTTAGGACATTTCATCTTCTAAGTACCCTAGTAATCACATATGTTCCAACCTTTTGGAATTGTGCGGCTCTAATACCAAAAAAAAGGGGAGATGATTTTGGGATGGATATCCTAACATTTTGAATACAAGTTCAACAAGATTTATTGGAAATTTCCAAAGAGTAGAAAGAAAGTTACAACATGTATTATTTCTAATCCTAAATCCTTCCAGCCAAACAAACTTTGTTATTTTAGTTCTATGGATTTCAAGGGATCAGACCTCTATTGATTTCCTCTCAAGGAGCCAACTGGTTGTTGATGAATGTGGCAATTCATCCTTCAACAACAAAAACCCCACAAATACTACCCCAACATCATTACGTTGTTTCTTTGAAAAGTTGGACAAAGATTATGAACAGAGCAGGTAAATGTGATCATTTACACCTCACAATATCCTCTTGTTCCAAAATCCCTAGAACTCCCGCTATATCGCAAGTATTCTCTTCTTAGAATAGACCACATTACACATCCACATCAAAACCCCAAAAACTGACAAAGATGATGGTTGCCACTACAACCATTCCTGAAATCCTAGACTCTTTCATCATTTCCTTTGATCTGGTCCCTAAAATGTAAACACTAGACCTCCTATTTCCTTCCTGATGTTCTTGGCACAACGAAAAATCAGGCACCAAGTTCAATAGAAGAAGAAGTCTAGAAGGACTTCCATCCCCAACTTATTACTATCAAAATCCAAACAAACTCCACACTTTCTAATTAGTAGAATCAAAACTTAGCTTCTCCACTCCCAAAAGAAAAATCTTGTTTCTTCCTCCTCTTTAGCCAGCTTCATATTATTTTTCATTGTCCACATCCCTTCGCTCCTTTGAAAGCTTAGCACCAATTGTCTCCAAGAATTGTGACTCACACTCCTCATAAAGATTGTCAATTGAGTAGCTAGGATTTCGCACCATCACTGAAACTAGCTCACCAAAGCCACTCCACAATAACTTGCAAAACAATAAACAAAGACAAAAATAGAAAACAAGTAATTTGACTTTTAGCATCCTTAACACACAAAAGCTTTGGCATCATTTGCCACACAGTTGAATTAGGGTTCTTGCCTTCATTCATTCACAAAAAATGTTGGACACTATTTTTAGGTCACATGTGAATCATGGAAAGTTGTGCTTACTAAATAATAAAGATATTGAGAAATCTAAAATGAGTAAAAAAAAACTTTCAATATTAAAGTTTGGTTTGAACAAAGGATGTTTAATAGTTTCATTCATAACACTATTTTCATAAAAAGGCCCCTTGGTTTTCATAATACAATTTATTTCATCCTCACTTTCTATAGTCATAAGGTACTATTAGACACATTTAAAAAGCATTCAAATTTTCATAAATTTTCAATTTTGTGTTTATTAAAATTTAAAGTTGTTAAAAAGTTCATGAGTCCTTTACGACATGTAAATGTGATGCAATGTATATGTTGTTTAAAGAAAAGTTGTAGTTTATAATATAACAAATTAAACTTGAAATTTTAACATGTTTTGGTATGATTTGAAATTATGGCAATTTTTCAAGACAAAACACAAAATCTGGCAAAATCTGTGCACTTTCAAAAAAAATTATTTATTCAAATTTGATAGTAAATAAACATATGACATATTGGGGAAACTATAAATAAAATAAATAAAAAGTTGCAAAAGATTTCATTTGAAAATTCCTCTTTATGAAAACACATTTTTTTGGCAAAAGGACCTTAAAAAGGGCAATAGTCCTAAATGCAAAGTAAACACATCGGCTCATTATATGTCATTTGAACCCCTTTCTATTCTTTTCTTTTCCTTCCTTGCTTGCTTGTTTTAACCACTGCAACATTAAGCAACATCTTTCATGTTGAAAATTTTCCTATAATGTTGTTGTCTAGACTTTGTTGAAGTTCCCCAGGTCTACTTGGAAGGTTTGTACATTCATGAAACAAGCCTCAAGGTAATTTCTAAATCTATGTATGCCATAGTCCATGCAAAATTTATAATGTTTAGCAAAATTTGCCATGTATGATTGTAAAAAAAATTGACAACAAATCAACTAATAAAACACACCCATGT
>Ga0116231_10003254_pt1 | contig 33902 bp, 32 predicted proteins | sample S1TSphgellanicum_2_FD_89695 | JGI IMG/M metagenome (GOLD analysis project Ga0116231, IMG submission 89695) | Host-associated microbial communities from peat moss isolated from Minnesota, USA - S1T2_Fd - Sphagnum magellanicum MG | ecosystem: Host-associated > Plants > Peat moss > Unclassified... | reverse complement strand
TTTTTTTTTTTTGGGGTGAAAAAATTAAAAATTATTTTTCTAATTTTTGGCGCCCTTTTGTGAAGGGGGGGTTTTTTTTAAAAACCCCCCCCCCCCCCCAAAATCATGCATAATCATTCATCAGTATTCATGCAAAGGCATGTTAAGTTTCCAACTAGTCGACCACCACCATGGAATTCCTCCGTCTCTCATGGTGCAATATACATTATGTAAATGCTTCACTTTCCTAGTACATACACACACACCCACCTTATCCGTGATTGTAAAAGATATTTTCACAACTTAAAAAGATAACTTCTCTTTTTGGGGGGGCACTTCCTATATTCTTTAGTTTTGTGAAAAAAAAATATTAAGTCTTCCAAGTTCATGGGGTTAAATGTATGGAAAAGAGTAGTTTAAACTTGAAATATTTGTTTGTCACACCAATGCAAACAAAAGCTAGGGTGGGAAGCGGATGGATCGTGTATGAACTTAGATGTTACGCAAATTCTTTTTCTTAAAAAAGAAAATTGGTGATCTCCTAAGATAAATAATGGTGCAAATGCCACCCCCATAGAGCCCCAACTCCCCCACAGGAAATGTATACAAGTATAGTACCAATACCTATTAAAAGGTTACACAAAAAAGCAATAGGCAAAATTAAGGCATTTCCAAAGGTTAATAAAACGAAGTAGGCTGATTTTATTTTATTTTAAGTCTTGATTTGCCCACCTCCAAAAAGAAAAAACTAGATGTATGTAACAAGGGGTTTTTTTTTATTTTAAATGTTTTGATATCAGAAAATTGGGAAAATTATTGAAATTCTAAGCTAAATTAATCGACTTTACACTAAATAGAAAAATACACGTTTCTCCAAACACATTTCTCCAAAGATTTCCCAAAATTAGTGAAATTTTTTGTCAGGAAAGAAATTAATCTCAGTAAAGTAGAAAAGAAGTTCAAATTTTTGGGGCAAATAAAATCCGGATCAAAATGTGAGAGGACCTAGGAATAGTAAATATCCCTATTTACTATTTCACTAGCTAGCTAGTAAGCTAGGCATTAATCCGGATTCCCCGGTTCACGTCCGATACCGTAACGTGGCGAAACCTGGCTGGTGGCGAAATCGGCGGTCAAATCGACCTGATCCACTAGCTCCTAGCAATAGCCACAACTCATTCACAGACCCAAGGATAAAACTAGTAGGTACAGATCAGCCCTAGGTAGGTAGGCAGGTAGGTATCAGGTACCTATTCTAGCAGCGTGCGTCCGTCCGTCCGTCCGTCGGTTCGTCCGTGCTGTCTTCCGTCGCCCAGGCACCCGGTTCTAGATTTTCCCTGTCCACTCTACCCGGTCGGACTCCGACGCCGCGTCGCGCATCGGGCACACGGCACGAGCTCCCATTGGCACACGCCGGGCAGCCTCCGTGGACCTGCGCCACGGCGGGCCGGACCCGGCCCGCCCCGCGCACCCGGTGTCTGGGGCTGGTAACGGAAAGTAGTATAATTAGGGTATGACACGTCAGCTGGTCTTATCTGCAGCAGCAGCAGCCAGGTTTTGTTTCTCTCTCTCTCTCTTCTTTCGCTCTCCTCTTTCTCTCTCCTCTTCTCTTGTGCTGTCGTTGCTTTTGCTGCTGCTGTTGTCTACGCCATATGCTGCTTGAGACCGCGGAGTCGCGCGGGATGTGTTGAGGAGGCGGAGCAGGAGGAAGAGGTTTGTTTGGGAGATGGGTTATTTGCTATAAGCAACTGGCGTGCGGCATCGTGTTGCTGTCTGCTGTGTATTTTGTTTGAATTTTTTTTCATTTCTTTCTGGTTTTTGGTTGGGGAGGAGGGAAGCAAGCAAAGGAGGAGGAGGTGGGGAGAGAGGGAAGAGGAGAGAAGGGAAGAGAAGGGAAGAGAAGAGAAAGCCAAATGGAAAGGAAAGAAAAGGTAGGAATGGGGATTGATTGTTGTTGAGAGAAGAGTGTAACATGAGGTTGGATCGTCTTGGCGCGTATTGGTTTGCTTTCTGTTGAGGCGTAAGGGGAGGGCGGGGGTAGAAGGGGAAGTAAGAGTGTGTGTTTTGGGAGCTCGGGTTCCTCTGTGTGTGTGTGTGTGTTTTTTTTGGTTTTGCTTTGGGTTTGATTCTGGTGCTGGATCCGGTGGGTGGGTGGGCTTGGTTTGTAGTGGAGAAAACAAACAGCGGTTTGGCTTCATGTTGTGGGATTTTTGGATTGGAAGTGCTATGAGGAGGGCTTTGTGTGTGGTTGCGGGGCTGGTATATTGATGCTGTTGTTTTCGCCTTTGATTGTGAGTTGAGTTGGAAGCCCGGAAGAAAAAAAGGGGAGCAGGCAGGCAAGCAGGCAGCCCAAGAAGGGAATGGCTCTTGGGATTGAATTGTTCATCCGGGTAGTTATGTGGAGCGAGGACTGCACCATCGATTTAGCCAGCTATGCAAGCCGGGCACGAAGCTGATCAGCGTAGAAGCAGGAAGCAAAGAAAGCAAGAAGAAGAAAAAGAAGAAAGGGAAAAAAAACAGAAGGAGCAGAAGAAGAACTACTGCTACTACTATCTATACGAAAGAAGAGAGAGAAGCACATATAAGAAGAGGAAGGAGAGCGCAACAGAAAGAAGTAGGCGCGGGAAATGGCGTCAAGGTCGTATAGCAACTTGCTAGATCTAACCGGGGACACGACCGTTTCCGCGGAGCCGGGCATAGGAGGAGGGATGAGGAGGACTGGGGGAGGGGCGCGGATGACGAGAGTGGCGACATCGCCGCCCGGAATATGCAGCGAGAGTCGGGATGACGACAACAGGTCGTCCACGACGCAGCAGGAAGGGAGTGTCAGCACGGAGGCTTCGGTTCTTTCAGAAGAGAATCGGATGCTCATCGTCGCACACATGCTGCCACTCAACGCCAAGGCAACTGGAGCGGATGGCAGCAAGAGCTGGAGCTTCGAGTGGGATAGAGCTGCTCTCCTGTGGCAGCTGAAGGATGGGTTGCCGGAAGAGATGGAGGTGATCTACATCGGTTGCTTGAACGTGGATGTGGACGAGACCGAGCAAGATGAGGTAGCTGCAACTCTTCTTGAGAATTTCAATTGTGTGCCTGCTTTCCTCCCCCAAGACCTCAGGACCAGATTCTATCATGGGTTTTGCAAGCAGATGTTGTGGCCTCTTTTCCACTACTTGCTTCCCCTCAGCCCTGATCATGGTGGCCGCTTCAACCGCCAGGACTGGCAAGCCTATGTCTCTGTCAACAAGATTTTTGCTGACAAAGTCATGGAGGTCATTAGCCCAGATGATGACTATGTGTGGGTTCATGATTACCATCTCATGGTGCTTCCCACTTTCCTCCGAAAGCGGTTCAATAAGGTGAAGCTTGGATTCTTCCTCCATAGCCCATTTCCATCATCCGAGATTTATAGAACCCTGCCTGTGCGAGATGAGATCTTGCGGGCATTGCTGAATGCAGATTTGATTGGGTTTCACACATTCGATTATGCGAGGCACTTTTTGTCTTGTTGTAGCCGGATGCTTGGTTTAGAGTATGAGTCAAAGAGGGGGTACATTGGGTTGGAATACTATGGCCGTACTGTCGGGATCAAGATCATGCCTGTGGGAATCCACATGGGGCAGTTCGATGCCAGCTTGAAACTGGCTGATACCCAGTGGCGTATTGGGGAGCTCAAGGAGCAGTTCAAGGGGAAGACGGTTTTGCTCGGTGTGGATGACATGGATATTTTCAAGGGCATTGGGCTCAAGTTCCTGGCTCTTGAGGAAATGCTGAGACAGCACCCTGAATGGAAGGGTAAGGTGGTATTGGTTCAAATTGCAAATCCTGCCCGGGGTAAAGGCAAGGACATTGAGGACACCCAAGATGAGGCACACACAATTGCTGAGAGGATTAATGAGGAGTTTGGGAGTGAAAAGTATCAGCCAGTTGTTTTACTGGAGAGGTATGTACCTCTGTATGAGAGGATTGCCTTCTACAGTATAGCTGAATGTTGTGTGGTGATACCAGTACGGGATGGGATGAATCTCATTCCCTATGAGTACATTGCATGTCGAGAGGGTGGTTCTCATCTGGATGTCATGCCCGGTAAGATCCTGGAAGTTCCAGCTGTGAAGAAGAGTATGTTAATCGTGTCAGAGTTCATTGGTTGCTCTCCATCTCTCAGTGGGGCAATACGAGTGAACCCGTGGAACATTGACATGGTGGCAGAAGCCATGAATAATGCCATCACTATGAAAGAAAATGAGCAGCAACTACGGCATGAGAAACACTACAAGTACATAAGCACACATGATGTTGCCTACTGGGCCAAAAGCTTCATGCTTGATCTTGAGAGGACATGTCGAGACCATACACGGCGGAGGTGTTATGGGATTGGTTTTGGGCTCAGTTTTCGTGTGGTAGCCTTGGACCCAAGTTTCAAGAAGCTTCGGAATGAGCTTATAGTGGCAGCTTATAAGAAAAGCAGTAGCCGGGCAATTCTCTTGGATTATGATGGTACCATGATGCCTACATCACACAAAGAGAGTCCCAGCCCAGAGGTCCTGTCCCTCCTGAACACTCTTTGCAGTGATCCAAAGAATGTGGTATTCATTGTGAGTGGGCGCCCTCGCAGCAAATTGGCTGAGTGGTTCTCTCCATGTGAGAAGCTTGGCCTTGCTGCCGAGCACGGCTTCTTTTACAGGTAAATCATGTGTCATGCATGCATGTCTACATGACTGACTGACTTCCTTTGCATGAAAGCTATGGTGCAATCTGGCAGATCTGGAGCAGATATCCTTCTTGTTCAACTTCAGTTCTCCCATGTGTTCTAGGTTTGTTTTTGCAGAAATTTAGAAGGGGAGGTGAATGGGCTGAGACATGTGCTGGCATTTTGCAGGTGGCAAAGAGACTCAGACTGGGCTACATGTAGGTGGCAGAGTGTGGCTGAATGGGACAGGCATAGTGCAATGGAACGGGATATGCCAGTCATGAGCTTTGAATGGAAGCTGGTAGCTGAGCCTGTAATGCAGCTATATACAGAAAGCACCGATGGCTCCTACATTGAGTACAAAGAGAGTGCACTGGTGTGGCACCATCGATTTGCTGATCCAGATTTTGGTTCATGGCAGGCCAAAGAGTTGCAAAATCACCTTGAGAGTGTGTTGGCAAATGAACCTGTCACTGTGAAGAGTGGTGCTCAAATTGTAGAAGTCACACCACAGGTAGGCTGTCCACATGTCCTGGGGCATCACCATCTCCAGCATATGATGGGTACTGAAGTGGTCAATTCACAACAGCGCAAATTTGCAGATTTTTTTTTGTTGATGAGTCTTCATGTGGCTATGGCCCATGTCTACTGTCAACATTGACATTATATGGGACATTGAGGTTGATATATGCAGGGATTTGGTTGTTGGGTGCACTTGTATTCTAAGCTATGTTCTGGGTATTGCATCAAATTTCTGAAGCTTTACATGCATGGATTGGCACAGGGGGTGAGCAAGGGAGTAGTGGTGGAGAAGCTACTTCTCATGATGGAGAGAGAGCATGGCTCATTGCCAGATCTGGTCTTATGTGTTGGAGACGACCGGTCAGATGAAGACATGTTTGAGAGCATTGAGTCCCTGATGAATGACGCCCCTAGTGCTGAAGTGTTTGCATGTACAGTTGGGCAAAAACCAAGCAAGGCCAAGTATTACCTGGATGATACAGTTGAGGTCATCAAGATGTTGCAAGGCTTGGCATCAGCCTCTGACCCATCAACTGCCCCTTCTCTACCCCACTTTGCAGACATTGCATCACTCCATATTTAGGTACCAAACTCGCTCTCTTGCAACATTCCAGACTTTCACCAGCACCATAAATGATGCTCCATTTTGGTTTTGGGTTTACAAGGTGTGATACTCTGAGATGTAATTTGGTGCAGTTTCCAGGATGATGCTAATTTGGCCACCTGGGTTTTAAGTAATATGCTTCTTGCTGTTACAGGTGCCGCTTTAGGAGCTCAGACAGCAGAATAGGAATAGCTTGATTTGACAGAGACACGCACATGTATGTGTGACTGCAAATCCAGACCACCCAGATTCACAAATCCATTCCAGGTATGATCACTTTCTTGCTCTCAGTGATGCATTGAATGTCTGTATAACCCTGCTCCAATTTAGGACAAGCTGCTGAGTAGGTCCTGGATGATGTTTTTGTGGCAGGAGAACTGGAGCACTGAAAGGCAATGTTGGGTACTGAGAAAGCTGTAGAGTGCACAGGGATAGTGCCTAAGCCAGTCTAACTGCAAGGGAAAGACTGACGGGTAAAGTCAAAATTGGTAGATTCGAGGCAGAGAGACACTTGTTGGATATGGTGTGGCACTGAATGGGCCATTACATGATTCTTTGCACAGGCTTAGGGAGCAAGTGAAGTAGACAGTTAGTGTTGACATATTGCTCATAAACAGTGTGTGCTCTTTCATGAGCACAGCATGATGGCAGCAGCAGGTCACTCACCCACCTCCGCAACAACATGTGCTCCCATGCAACACAATTAGAGCATGGTTGCTACAGTGTTATGAGAGTTGTGTGTTCTGGGCTTTTGTTTTGTTTGTGGCAAGCACCAAGTGCTTGCCATGTGTGTGCAGAGCCTCTCTTAAAAGACAAAGACAGTTGTCAGTTAGTGGAAATGTAAAATCCTTGCACTCATTGATGGAAACAACCCCCACTCCACTGTCTCGTCTTGAGCTTGGGAGGGAAATGGACCCTTTTTCTTAGGATTTAGTGGAACATGCTGGATTACTGTTCTGAGCTTTGCTGAAGCCTACATTTGGCAGATGTACCATAGACTGCATTTGGATGGAAATGACCATCTTAACCTCCTGTGAAGTTTGTTTTTGTCCACAGTGGACAATGGTGTTTAGGCCATGGCAGAAATCTGTTTGTTTGTGTGTGTGTTGCATGGCCAGGATTAAGGGATGGAATGCCAACGATCTGTACAGGAGCTGCAATATTTGACTGGTCTGATAGGTCCTTGGGTGCAGCTGGTGGAAGTCAGGGACAAAAGCTTGCTGGTTACATGGCAGGTGTGATGGTATTTGCAAATGTCATAGAAGAGATTATTCTCACTAGTCATGGACCAACTGTGGGAGCACACCATCAGTTACAGTTATTGAAGTAATTTCCTTGATCAGTTTTGTGATGACATAAAAACTAGCTTGGAGATTCTTCCACTGTTGTAGAAGCTGGTCATGGCAAGAGTGTTGCTCACCCTGTGGGATTGGGTGTTTCACACTTGCTGCATAAATCACCTTTTGTTGTCATTTCAAGGAACTATTTGAGTTAGCTAGGAGTTCAGGAACGGGTATGTGCAAGGTGTTAGGGAGATGACGTTTTTGCATCTTGCAATGCTGTGTTTCATATATAAAAGTTGCAATTTCTGTTGAAATATATAGTGTACAAAGACCATTTTATCATGTTATTGGCCTGGCGCACACACTGATGGACCTGTCATGTTTGATATTGCAACTGTAGGTTTGCCTCCAGATTCAGCAGATTTTGGAGGAAGAGCAGCCTGAGAGAGCCCTCAGCCTTGCAGAAAGAACATTTTCTACACTTGGTCTGTTAGGGTTTTCTCTGAACAGGTACACTTCAAGACTAGTCAACTACTGCTGCCAGGATTATTAGTTTTTGCAATATGATATCTATGTCTCATACCCAAGTGGTGCAACTTGGAAGGAACTTGTACAAATTGCACAATTTCTAGTAAACAACAAACCTGGAGCACTTACTGTATCAAAACACAGATAGAAAAAGAAACCAATGCTTCCAGGAAATATATATTTCAAGTTGCTGCATTCAAAAGCATTCAGTAGAGTGAGGAAATTCTTAGAGACAGTTGGGTCTACATGGGAGATGAATGTCACAAAAATGAAAGAGAGCACATTTATGTGTACACTTGAGCTGACAATTTTGTCTCCTCTGGAATTTGGGTGTCGGTATCAACTACTAAATAGTACAGAGCCTACTTAAATGAAAGAACCAGAGCTGACACTATCCTGTTCCCCCCCTTGAAGAATTTGGGTGTTGGTAATATTGTCTAGATTGCAGATTGTGGGGATATGTGAGTGTTGATCCTTTTACTGCTTATGTAAATTCTGAATTTGGGTTTTAATACATGCCTGTGTGCCTGCCAAACTCCAAATCAGTGTTTTTTTTAGAAATGATTTTTGTGATGCAGCCAAAGTGAGTTATCATCCATATGAAGATGTAGCGAAAATGGCAATCATTCATAGGAAGATTTAGCCAAATCTGGCTATAAAGCCAGATATAAATCACAAATCTTCAATAATCCTTCAACACTTTTGGTTACTTACTTTTTTCTTTTTTACTTTTGGCAATTGAAACCCTCAAAGGTTCACTTCATATTTTTAATTTTAATTTTCAAGTTCTCTTTTTGACAAATTTGGCCAGTAAAAAAAAGAGGCTTCTCCAAATGGGAATAGCCACCATGCTGCACGACCATGGCTCCATCCCCTTCCCCCCATCTTCCCATGAGTTGTGCTTCGGGTCCACAATCCAACAACACTAGGGGCATTGGCACCTTTTGCAACTGCAGATTGTCTTTCTCATTGAGTCAAGCACACCATCCATGACCGCTCCCCAACAACAAAAGCATGACACATATTCACAATCAAAAGACAAACCTCTCACAAGGGGACAATCTGTTTTTTGAAGATTGAGCTCAAAATGAGGCTTTTTTCTTTTTCCTGCTCTTTTCTCTTTTTTCCCACCACATCCAGGATGCTTTTGACTCATTTGAGTTTGATACCCAACTCTCTTGCAAATGAGTGCAAAGGGCCCACTAAACTTCCCTTTCCTCAAAGGGTATAATAAAAGTGGAGTACACACAAAGAGGTGATCAAAAGTCAGGCTGGGTTTATTTGAATCATATTCTGATCAACCCTTGCAAGATTGTGAATTCGTTAGAATAAAACCTGGAAATTGTGCAGCAGAATGTAGCAGCTAGTTTAGCCTCTTTTTCTTTTTTTTTTTAAATCCATAAGACATATCACGACAATCTAAAAGCTGAAAATGAAAACCCGAAAAGAATATTCACATTCATGTTCTTACTAAAGAATCTTGGGTTAATGAAATCATGAAAGACAAATTGTGCACATTATAAATACAAAATCTCGGTGTTTCAATTTTACAATTGTCATGCAATGGGTTTAAATGGAAAAACACAAGAAAAAATTTTTAAGAATGCCTTTTTAAAATGAATGAGGGGTGACATTTGGAACTGATGGCTAAACCACAATACATAATATGAAGACAAATTCCAGTGATGAGTAATTGGAACGGGTATATGGGAGATTTTTTGAAATCCTTCATATGGTCATCCATGGACCACTCGAATGACAATTTCAGAAATAACCTCCTCAATCTTAAGCCTAACTATTTCAATTCTTTCTTAACAATTACTTCCTTTTCCTATTAACTTTTTTAATAACTATTTCCCACCTTTCCTAATAACTACCTCCGTTTTATAATGACCTCACTCTTTTTGCCTATTCACCAACATGCTGCTGCCACTGATAATGGTGGGCAGCAGCATGGAGCTCGAATTTCATTTGAAATAAGTTTGCAAAAACACATTTTGATTGCATTTGCTGTTAGGAAACATGCAATATTGGGAAGATACCCACCTTGGTGGGTAAACAACTGCCCATTCCAGTTCCAATTAGGGAAGGACCGAACCAGAATCAAGATTTTTGAAAAAGAAGTGACTAAACCAGGGGGTTAAGGGGAGGTTAACTGGCACTTAACCATGAGTTTGGGCCCAAGTTAGTAGAAACCAGACCAGAAAAAACCAGACCTGATTTTCATGATTGGAACCAAAAATCAGAAAACTTTGTTTCTTTGAAAGAACTGGATGGTAAACCAAATCCCCAGTTCCATTTTCCCGAACTAAGATAGTTCAAAAATATCTTTAAAGAATTTGAACCGAAGGTTCTTGATAAAAGTAAAGCACCAACTGACAATGGAAATATCCTGGGGACCTGGTGGTGGGTACTGCTGAAGAAACCAGTAAACTTCACTGTTGACCAAATAAAAGTTACACATAACCCGAACAAGTGGCTCATCAAAATGCCTTTGCCCTTTAAAATGACATCCATAAGGATGATAAATTATCATACTAAATTGGAAACACATTGGTGGCTAGCATGGTGAAGCTCAAGTGGATCCTTCAGGTCTCCCAGAACCAGAAATGTTTATTGGTGCTATCAAGGCAAGGATATTGCGTTTAGATTCATTATAGAATATAGTAGCTTAATGGATTTTGGCCCCAGGTAATAGGTCTATTTTTATGTGAGGATTTACAGATTGTATTTTGGCTCGTGTTGAAACTTGAGATTGATTAGTTATCATAGAGTTATAATATCTTGAAGGACTTTGGTTTCTTTTAGAGGATTTTTTGAAGATTATATCTTCGCATGGTGAAATATTTGACTTTCCCTAATCCTTCTTTTGCCTCAAGATACATTTTAATGTCAATGGCAAGGCCAAGTGTGACACACCCCTTGTTTGTATACTGGACTTCACATGACCCTAGAAAGTAGGGATTTGAAACTTCGGCCCCTTTGGGGGTGCATCACGATGTCTCTAGTCTCTACACTGAAGGGCAGAGCCAATGAATCAACTGAAGTAGTGATTGATTGTCAAGCAGCCAAATTTTATCACAGGGAACAGCAGTATTATAAGAGAGAATTGGAAATGGAGAATCAAAGGATGTAAATCTGATTTTAATTGTTAAGTGCCAAATCTCTCTAATAGGTACCTTGAAGGCCCATCAATAGAGATGATAATTCTGTCACTGACATCCACATCAAGCTTAGAACTGAGAATGGGTGGAAAGGTTGGAGCAACTGCAGCAGCAACAGGTCAGAGAGAAACCCATCGGTGGCAACTCTTTTCACATCCTTTGCAACGGTGGGATTGTAGATTGGAGAAGGTGAATGCAAGATATCTGGATCAAGCATAAGGAGACGCAGGATGGACTCTGACTTCGGGACTGATAAAGACCCCCATGGGTGGGAGTAAAACTGGCTTCCAGGCACCAGGCACTGTACAATTGGACAGTTTTTCATGGAATAGAAAACTTGCAAGATATGTTAAAGCTGGGCAACATGAGAAGACAGTTGAGCTTTTCCACGAAATGAAACAAAGAGGCACAAGTACTCCTGACAGATTCACTTTTGTTCTGATGCTCAATGCATGTGCTAGTTTAGGAGCTCTTGAAGACCGGCAGGCAGGCTTATGAATAGATATAATTCAAAATGGTTGTGAGGCTGATGTCTTTGTGGAGTGTGGCCTGGTTGACATGTATGCATTGTCAGACATGAAAAACTGGCTTCATGTGTGAAGGTGTACAGCCAGATGATATCATTTTTGTTTGTCTGCTGTCAGCTTGTAGCCATGCAGGTTTGGTGGATGAAGGGATGTGCATTTTTGCTTCAATGACCACAGTTTACATGGTTTCTGCAAAATTGGAATATTACACCTGCATGGTCAACCTTCTTGCCTGTGCTGGCCATCCACAGGAGACAGAGAATATGATGAAGGCAATGCCCCATAAACCACATGTGAGTGTGTGGAAGGCTTTGCTCAGCACCTGCAGGATTCATGGTAATGTGGGGATGGGAGAACATGTTGCTAACCAGATTGTTGAATTGGCAGATGAAAATGCCTAGGGCTATGTGCTGCTATCAAGCATCTATGTTGCTGCTGCTGCTGCTGGCAACAGGCATCTCTGTGAGAAAGTTGAACAGCGGAGAAAGGAAAGAGTTGTGAAGAGACAGCTGGATTACACCAGGATTGAAGTGAATTACCAGATGTGGTACCACTGAAAAGGTGGCCATAGAGCTTGCCAGTGGTTTGATTTCCTGCCTAAGCTTTCTGGCACAGTAGAAATTTTTCCTATTCCTTCCTGCAATAAATCATTGATTCAGAGTTGTCAATTTGCTGGTGTGCTTAATTAGTGGGCCATTTCAGAAAACTCCTCTGCGGATTCTGAAACTACCTCTGTGATGTTCCTCTCTGTGTTTTCTCCAGCCACAGCTGGGAGCAATGGGAATGTTACAGTAGGCAGTCAGTACTATAGATGTTGCTGTTTTGCCTTCCCCAGTTTTTGGTTTGTTTTCACTGTTCTTTAGGGTTTGGGTTCCTCTTATTTATGCTTGCCGGTTTGTTGTTGTTATGTTGTTAATCTGAAGTCTCTGTAACCTTTGTAGTGGGTCATTTCTCAATTCTATTCAGGTTGATTTGAATCATGTGGAGAAATTGTCAGTACTTATGAAGACATATGTTTTACTTCAGACATCATGCATACATTTGCAGAGGGATCTGCGATCCAATAGCACGATTATGTGCCTGGATTTTCGTGATGTTAATGCTCCAGACAAGGCTTAACACCCAAAAAGGACTTGTAACTATCATGAGTCTTGGTCACAGTCTATTTCCTGTAAGAGGAAACTGTGCAGATCATGGAGTGTTCATTGACAGCAGCTCCTAAACCATGATTTCTCATAGATTCAAGGGTCATTGAGCTTTTTCTGAGTGGTTCTAATAGCAAACAAACGAACAACTGATTTTTTGAGTTCTTGGTTGACATTTATGCAAACTGTGGGAGCATGGAGGTTGCTCAAAGAGTGTTCAACAAGGTGCCACAACATGATGTGTTCTCTTGGAATGCCATACTTTGAGGACATGCCATGCATGGCCATGGTAAGGAAGCTCATAAAATTTTGGACAGATGTGTGAAGAAGCTGTACCTATTTTATCTCGTAAAGCTTGGCAAACTTGTATGCCCTTGGAAAACAATATTCCTAAAGCTAGCTCAAGGTTGGACTGCTAGTTGCAAAAATGCCCACCAGAAAGTCAATGTCATGCCACCACTCACGAAGATCCATCAGGTTAATGCTACATTTTGCACGTTAATCCAAATAGGAAGAGGTTTGTGGACCATATGAAGCCCTTGTCAATATGCAGCATGCTAGTGCCAAGAATGTGTAGCATGAACAATACACAAACAAAAACATTCTCGGTAGAGAAGGATTTAGTTAGTCCTAAACATTTTGCCAAACTCCCAAATGGACATCAACATAATCCAATTTGAAGTTTCATACATAGTTGGGGGATGTCACTTTGAACAATGTTTGGAGAGTAAAGAAAGAGCTTTGAAACCCGTAGACACTTCTGATTTCCTAGTAAGACTTTTGAATGTAAGCTCACCCTAGACATGAGAGAACTAAGATGATAAATTATAGACTTGTTCTGGAAGCTACAATAATACACTTGATACTTTGGCTTGATGAGCATCTGGACATATATAGGCTTATTTCATTTTAACAGTTTATGAATTTCTTTGCAAGGATGGCAACATACATCACTTATCAAATGTGAGCATAGATGTATGTGTAATATTGTCATTAATACTATAAGTACTCTTCTACTATCTTGCTATCTTAATTGTGAACAATACATATCTATATTGCTATCTTAATAACTTGTTGATGATACTATTGTATGGTGCAAGGTTAAGGATTCAAAAGGAAAAGTTCTAGTAGTTGTGTTGTTGGCACATGAACACTCAGTTCATAATAGAAATTGTCAACAAGATATTCCCACTAGTTGGTATTTCACATGAGTTTTCTTTTCCAGAGCTGCCATGATATGTGATAATTGAAGAACTTGAAGACTTAAGTAATGAAGAACCCAAGCTGTAGACAATAGAGGTATGGAGATGTGTGCAACAACTAGCTATTTGGGCACTTGAAGATGAGAAGAACAAGGTAGAGTAGAGGATGTAATTTGCCAACAAACAAACATGGCACTCTTCCCCCCCAATTTTCTGCCCTTTACACATGATGTCAATTACATAATCAAACATAGCCACCATCTTCTCCTTTTCCTCAATCATCTTCAAGGTGAGTGAATTGGTTATGTGGTCCTAAGATTGTATCCACACAATATATAGCAATAAATAAGTTCTTGGAGTTGCATGTTATGCCAAAAGAATTAACGCATGTCTACCCATTCAAATCGTCCAAATTTTCAAAAATTCTCAAAACACAAATTCAATGTTGAATGAGTGATAGCACACTAAGGGGGAGACTTCATTGCACTTTTGTGACAAGTACGATAATATACACCTCCCCAAATGTGGTGCATTTAATTTTTGGTTTCACTTTTGGTGTTCAAGTTTATATTTTGACTTTCACAAAATTATTGTTATATGATATTATTTTTAAAGAAGAATAAATTTCAAATATTAAATTTAAGGAATAAGGATATATTTATGGTCTACATAGATATAACAAAGCATTTTTTTGTTTTGAATTGCACTACTATTTGGTTTGAATTAATCATCCAATAAGCATTTGAAATGGAATTAATACCAAGACACATTTCACATTTCTTGTCATATTCCATTTTTTTATAAAAAATTTCAATTTTTAATTTATCACATAATTATGGTCAATGCTTTGAATAAAACCCCATTTAAATTGTGATAATTATCAAACTCTTCACATGGTTTACACACATGGTCCAATCATGTGGAACCAAAATGTTTAATATATACTACAAATTTCATAAGTATTGAAAAAACATTTCAAACGTTTGTAAAGTATATTTTCATTTGCAAAAAAATGTGAAAATCTTTTTTAGTAATGACATGGTTGAAGCTCAAAAATTTGCACCCAAAAAAATAGTACAATGTGACAACATATGCATTGTAAAACCTTGCAACTCAACATGAAAACCCAGCACAACTTGGACTTGGGAAGAGTTGCCATCTCTCTTCCTTATAATATATTTTGTAGCTCCCCATTGGAAGTACAATGATGTTTTTTTTTTCAAAACCTCAAAATTATCAAATTATGAATTCCACCATTTTGTGAGCTCATAATTTTTCTTCATTCACCTCCAATTGAAAATATCTCAAAGGAAAGTTGTATCCATTGAAAATATATTTTCAATAACATAAATTAAAGCATTTGAATGAAGTTCCCAAATTGTAATTGATTTGATTTCTATGTGAGGCAATTAAATGGTCAAGAGTCATTTTGGCAAATTGATTCCCAACCCTTTAAATGGCCATAACTTATGTTCAAGTATTTTATTTGATAATAATACCGCATTTTACTAATTTACTCACCAAAACCTTTTCAACAATTTAAAGAGGGTCAATTTGGGTTCAAGAATTGATCTCCCAAATCTTGTTCCAAAGTTTTAAGATACCCCAAGACTCCCAATTCCCAAAGTGAGAATCCATTGATTAATGTTGGAACTTATGCTCTTGCACTCTCCCGCACAAAAGAGAGGGTTAATTGCCAAGCACACTAGATATTTTTAGCCCAAAATTTTCTACACTATTTTCGGTTGCAAACAAAGGCACACGAACTAATTTAGGATATTTTAAGTAAAGATTTAAGTACTAATTTTTTTATTCTTCATTCTTTATTTGTTGTCTATAAATTTATGGTGGTATGAACTTTGTCTATCTATGACCAGTCATTTAAGTCGGTGTACCAGCACCTACATAAGTACCTTTGTACCTTCTTAATTGTTGCCCCTTGGAAGGTACCTAATGAACTGGTACAACTTCTTTTACCGCTTGTGGATTGTGGAGTTTAGAGGGCGCCTTTGGCACCCAAATACATTTTGGTGTCGCTCCATCGTCGCCTTCGTTTCATTCTTGTGCCTTATTAAACACCTACATTGCTTACACATGGATAATCACACATTTAGTGAAGCTTCAAGATTTAGACTTACCTTGCAATCTTGGGCTATTCCTAACATTTAGACAGGTGGGATTAAAACTCATTACGGACTTCCCAAATGGTTCAAGGCCTTGTTGCCCATGATTACCATTTCCCGTCTTCTAACCTAACCATAAATTTCATCTAGTTCGAAGACGCATGGGCCAACCCATAGTGGTCCAAACTTGGGCCCCAACTAAGCAAGCCCCCACACTTGAAGGTCCGCCTAAAAGGGCATGTCACTTTCCCCCACTTTAAAGATGTCCACGTCCTCATTGACATTTCTTTGAAATGATCATCTTTAACACTTTTGCCAGTTTTTATTTTGACCCCTTTTTGGTGGAATTAGTTACTTCTTGATCAAAAGAGTCCATTCACACACTATCTTTGTGTTTTCAACACACAAGGTTTTACTAGATTTATCTTTTGTTTTCGTCTAATGTAGCCATTCAGTGTCTTCTTCAAATTCCCCCTCATTTGACCATTTTTTTTCATTTTTGGAGTCCACTTCAAGTTTTAGCTTAGAATTTTCGACCACCACACTAGACAAGGGTTACAAATGTGTTAATAGATGGTTGTTGGATTGGGCTCTATGATCCAAATCCCCTTTACCCAAGCAAAACATGATTCTCAAATTCATGCATAAAAAGTCTAACTTTTCCATTCAAGGATGTGCCACTTTATTCGCACACACCACCACCCCGATCTTACTTGATTATGCCTTGAAGTTTTTTGAATCGAATTCAACTCCAAATTTATTTCCATTGGTTGCCATTCCTTTACCTATCTCAACCAATTCCTCCCATGTGAACCTTAGCCCTTTTGCAATCAACCACACTCATGAAAACCTTTAACCCTCGTTCGGTGAAAGTAGTTAATTTGTTGGGCGTTCTTTAAAGGTTGATGTCCTCATCAACATTTAGGCCACTTGCATGCCAATTTTTTTTTTCCTTCCAAATCCACTTCACTCCAAATTCATGGCCCTTTTCGTGTTCAAACTTATTTGCCATTTTTAACAAGTGGTCTAAATGAATAGGCTTCATCCACACTTACCTCCTTATGACAACAACCTTTATATTTCTAGGTACTCTTTGCCTCTAAAGTGTGTTTGCCTTACATGGAATATGCCTTTGATTTCGACAGCAAGCCTATATTCAATGGCATCAACTTTTGGTCACACCTTTTGTTTCTAATTTAACCTTTGTTCATCACTTAGAAATAGTTTAAATTTCAAAATGTGGAAGGTTGGATGTGCCACAAAATTAACTAACAACTTTAGGGTGTACATGTCGAAATGCGACTTATGCAAAATTTCATAAGGCACCACACACTTGGCAATGAAACATGGGGCCATCCATCATGCATTTTAAAATCCTAGATGTTTAACCACACATGTTGCCCAACCTCAAACTCAACATGCCTTCATGTTTTATTGGCATGTTTTTCATACAACTTTTGAACCTACTCTAAAAGCTTCTCAGTTCAAACTTTTTTTTTTCACACCCCTTGACCATCTCCATAGTTTCTTTGGAATGATCTCTTTTTCCCATGGGAATGGTTAAGTTTATTGGTTTTTTGTTTTCTTTTCCCAACACTAATTCAAATGAAGACATTTTTTTCATCAAATGTGTCATGGAATTATAGTAGAATTCTACAAGGCCTAGATGTTCACCCCAATCTTTCTAATTGACATTCACATAATTCCTAAGGTATTGGTTTAACACCCCCATTGACCCTTTCTATTTGGCCATCAATTTGTGGGTGAAATGTTGTACTAAATAACAATTTTGTCCCCACCTTCTAGAACAAATGCCTTCAAAAGCCTACCATAAACTTGGCATCCTTATCATTTGCAATAAATTGTAGCATCCAATGATGCTTGACTCACATATTGAAGAACAACTTTGTTGAATTGAAAGTTGTCGTGATTATTTAATTGGAGCCATTTTTGACAACTTGGATAATCGATCAACTACCACAAGGATGGCATCCATTCCATTCCATTTGGGTAGTTAGGTCATGAAATCCATGGAAACATTTTCCCATGGCTCGCTCAAAATCGATAGAAGTCTATACAACCCATACTTCATTTTGTATATGGACTTCATGTTTTGGCACTTAACACAAGTGCACACAAAATGTTATACATCCTATTTCATTTTGGGCCAATAGAATATTTTTCTTATGGCCACTCTTGTGGTTCTTTCCCCACAATGCCCAACCATGCGCACATCATGCCCATCTTGGATGATCTTTGTGCACAGCTTTCCCACAGGCAAAGAGATTCGGGACTATTTCCATCTGAACAACCCTTCTTTTAAGGTGATGCCTTTCACCTTCCTCCATTCACGTAACTCTTTAAAATGACATTGGGCAACATGTCTTTCACATGGCTTCCATTATTTTCTTTTCTAAGTTACTTTTGTTCTAAAAGATGGCCATCAATGTTTGGGTCTTAATTGAAGGTTTCTCCACTTGGAATTCCTCCTTCCTACTCAATGCATTAGGGACCACATTGTCTTGGCTTGGTTTGTGGATTAACTTTACATCTAATAGTGCCAAGATATTGTGTCATCTCAACTACTTCGTTAAAGGCCTCGATTACGTTTCAAAATACCACAAGGAAACATTGTTTGTGAAGACTTTGGTCTTATGCGTCTCCAAACAATGTTGCCATGTTTTTAGGCAACACATGACAACTTACAATTCCTTTTCAAGAATTGGCCATTGTAGTTGTGCACCATAGAGTTTTTTATTCTCAAATGCAATTGGTTGTCCATTATGCATGAAAACCCCACTGATAGCAAAGTCATTCGCATCAATGTGGATTTTAAATGGCTTAGTGAAATATGGGAATCTTAACACAAGGGCGGACAAAAGCTTATCTTTCAAATCCTCAAATGTTTTCTACTACTCCTTCCATTTGAAGGACAACTCCTTCTTAAAGAGATCCAAAAGTGGCTTCACCAATTGCGAAAATCATTTTATAAACTTCCAATAGAAGTTAGCCAAGCCTAGGAATGATTTTCTAATTTCTTATGGCTTACAATTTCTTAGGGTCATGCTTCACCCCTTGCATGATAAGATATGCCCCAAGAAATCCACCTCCTCCCAGGCAAATTCATTTTTCACCCTATTGGTAGAAAGTTTGTTTTCAGGAAACTTGTTCATGACACATTCCAAGTGTTTCGCGTGCTCTTTTGTTGTCTTAGAATACACTAAGATATCATCAATATAAATGAACACAAGCTTGTTTAGCTTTTCATGAAAAATGGAGTTCATAAAGGTCGTGAACATCGATGGAACGTTACATAACCCAAATGGCATCACCAAGAACTCATACGAATCATATTTGATCTTCATTGCCATCTTTTCCACATCCTCATCCATGATGCGAATTTGATAGTACCTTGATTAGAAATCAATTTGGTTAAAATATTTTGCCCCATTGAATTGATCCAATAGATTGTAATGCAAAGTAGAAGATAGTTGTTCTTCATCATTATTTTATTCAAGGCACGATAATTGATACACATTTTCAACTTATCATTTTTTTAATCCACAAACAAGATAGGTGCCCCCATAGGGCGACTTGTTTTGTTGGATATAGCCTTGACTAAGGATGTCGTTTAATTATTTTTTAAGTTTTTCCAGTCCCTTTTGGTTTAACCTATAGGTGCCTTGGACGGCGAGGCCACTCTAAACGCCACTTTTATCTTATGGTCAACCTTTTTGTAAGGTGGAAGGGCATCGAGGAGTTCATCTATTAAAACCTTCGAAAATTTATTGAATGAATCCAAAATGTAACCAAGGGGTTGTATCACCCCTTGTGGCTTAAGCTCCCCTTAGAAGACTTTCAAAAACATTAAAATCAAAAAATTAGGCGACTCCAATTCACTAGCTAAAGCAACCAAAATTCACTCCCATTTCTGCCAATGCAAAATTTGAATATGCATTTAAGTTCATTAACTTAGAGCCACTTTTGGCACGGACTTTCAACTTACCTCTGTTACAGAAGATGTTTGTTTCATAAACATCCAAATTTTTTTTTATTAGAATCACATCAAAATTATTTAAATGACATAGGGTGAAGTTTTCAAAAAATTGAACTTTTCCACAAAACAATTCAATGCCTACTACTACATTAAGTGAAGGTCTAATTATGCCTTCTGCTAATTGCATCATAATGGGGTTTGCCATTAATTTAGTCTTAACTCCAAGTCGCTCCACCACCTACAAAGTCATGAACGAATTTGTCATTCCTAAATTCAAAAATCAACCCACAATTTTGTTATTTATCTTACAATTCAATTTTAATAAATTAGAAGCTTTGCTTTCATGAGCCCCTATTTTGGCCATGAAGCCCCTTTGGAGAATTAACTTACCTTGGGCAATGTAATCACTTGCCCAAAATGGCTCGGGGCAATCCTTCGCTAAATGTCTATTGTTGTCACAATTGAAGCATTTGACCTTGGACAAGTCTCACTTTGCCTTCTTGACTAGCAACTCTTTGCTTGTCAACTTCTCCTTGTCACTTGGAGGCTTAGGTTTTCTTTGGCTCCACTTGCGTTTGATGCAACTTTTGCTTCCATTGTTCAAGCTGGCTTGGTTCTTCTGGGTGATTCCACTTCCAGTTTCACCCTTTGAGCATGCAGGAGCATCATGCTCCATGCACTCCACCATCTTCATCAACCCTTGGTAAGTCTCCAAAATTTTAATCCTCTGGTAGATTATCTTTTGCACCCAAGGTTTGATTCCATGCAAGAAAATCAACTTATAAACATACTCATCTTTAAATGGGACCATAGTCAACATGTGATTGAAGTCCTAAATGTAGGCAGCCAATGAGCCCCTATCATTTCTTTCGGTGAATTCCAAAAATTCCATCCCATTTCAAAACACAAGGTGGTGTGGCATGAACCTTCCATTCAACCATAACTTGAACTCTTCCCATGTGAAGGTTTCGAAGAGGTCGAACTTTTCCTACTTTTGGGACATCCACCATTCCCATGCATGCTCCTTCAACTGGTTTGAGTGAAATGAATTCGCTCCTTGTTAGTTTCAAAGCATTGCATTTCCATATACACCTCTACTTTGTGTAACCACAACCACATTCATTTGATTTTGGTCTCCTTCCCTATAAAAGAGTTTGGGAGCTTTGCCTTAATGGTCACATTGGCGGAACCCCCATTTGAAGCACTATTGATGGTGCCCAAACCTTCTGCAATGCGGCTCATAAACTTGGTTATCTCTTGGTTTTGTGTTGTGATTTCCCCTTGTTGGACCACAAACACATGGAAAACATCCATAAAAGCCAAAAACTTTTTCAATGATTTTTCCACTTTGGAACCTCCTCCTCCCACTTCTCAAGAAATTCGTCCATAACCAAATCCTCCAAGGCCTAGTTGTCCCCTTTTCCTTTCATCGGCCCATTTAGAGGGAGAATTAAAGAATGCACATCCCCATTTGACTTAAAAGGCAAATGAAAGTTCATGTGTTCAAGTGACTGCACTATCAGTTCAAGAACATTTTCTTTCCCCTTATTCTTTTTGGGAATAGTGGGAGTTTCCCTTGGCAAGCCCATGCTCACCTTGTCTTCACCCCTTTTTCACATGACAAGGGAAGGAGTTATTTCATGGGCCTTGGCTTTGTTCATGCCTACCTCATCCTTCCCTATCTTCTTATTTTTAGTTTTTTGTGGAGGGGCCTTCATGGTTTTTTCCACCAAGTCTTTTAGACTTTGAGCCTCTTCATCATGAAACTCATCGTTCACCATGGTCTGAACCATGACCACCAACTTTTCCATGGTGATGTCCTTCTCCTTTTCCTTTTTGGTTTTGTATTTCTTCTTGGCCTTGGGTTCCACCACATCCATTGTGTTGGGTTTTAATTCATCCAAGGCCATTTGCTTTAGATTGTTTACTTCCTTTAGATGCCCTAGAAGGTTCACCTAGCTGGGGCCCAAATTTGGACCACACTTAAAGGTCAGCCTAGAAGGGCATGTCACTTACCCTTTGTAAATTTCTATCACATGAAAGGACAAACTTTCCTTAAAAGGTTTTTCAATTTTTTGGGGGAATTTTTTAATGTAAGGTGCCTTCTTCTCTCCATTTCAAACAAAATCACATTGTTCAAAATTGCTATTAGATCTTTACCTTGGGTAAACACTAGTGTTGGGCAAATATCCCAAAAATTCACATATTAGACTTGGATATTGCAAATTGTGATACATAAGATGGTATCTTGGCAATCGAATGTTAAGGTTATGAAATCTAAACATGTAATATCCGAATTTCAATTTGGATATCACATTTTGAAAAATTCCAGCTAAGTAATTTCTTAAAAAATAAAAAATAAAAAAGGTATTAGATTTGGAAAAAAAAAACCAATTTCAAGATTTGAGGTGGTGATTGTCTCAAACCTTATAAATCATGTTACTACTATAAAAATAAAAAGATTGAACTCAAGCTTGGACCTTTTTCTTTTATTTTTAAAAAAAAATTACACTTTTGTTTTCTTGTCTTTTTTCATGTTATTGTTGTTGTTACCTTTCATGTTGTTGTTGTTCCTTTTGCGTTGTTGTTTCTTTTTGTGTTATTGTTGTTGTTTCTCTCATTATTGTTGTTGATTCTTTTCATGTTGTTGTTTCTCTTTATGTTGTTGTTTCTTTTTGTGATATTGTTGTTGTTTCCCTTCACATTTTGATTGTTCTTTTTTTTAATGTTGTTGCTATTGTTTTATTTTGCATTATTGTTTCTTTTTGTGTTGTTGATGTTGTTTCCTTTCACATTGCTATTATTATTTCCTTTTATGTCATCATTGTTGTCCTTTGTGCTACTATTGCTATTATTTCCCTTTGCATTGTTGTTGTTGTTGTTGCTTCTTTTCATGTTATAACTCCTTCCTTTTGCATTGTTACAATTGTTATTTTTTTTTATGTTGCTACCTATTTTCCCTTCACATTATTGCTCATGCTAAGGTTCATGTTTTAAAATACTTGTTCCTTCACATTGTTATGCTTTCCTTCACACTATTGCTACTTCCTTTTGCATTGCCATTGTTGTGCCCTCCTTTTGTGTTATTAGAGCATGTATTACATCTTCCCTTTCACATTTTACAAGTGAGGGTTTAGAACAGATTTGACCAATTTCCATTCTCCACTTGAAGCCTAAATAACAATTTTCAACATAATTTTATACTTATTGGAATGCAAAACCAAATGCATAGGATCTAGCTCTTTCACTATAGTGGCTAATTTCACAAACATGAAGTTGGTTCCTATGGGCACCAAACCATCCATTAGGTGTTCCCTAATTTCCACGAGGAGGTGGAGGCTTCTCCCTTGCCCCATGCATTGCACATATCTACCTCAAAACTAAAATTGTGTTAGTTCATAACATTTAGCTTCATTTGTCAAACTTCTTCTTTCCATTTTTTTGCCAATTTGACAAGCTTTTCCAAGTATTCCAACTCTTTGGGGATCATCACAATCGTTTCCGTGGGAGACAAATTATTTTCCCTTTCATAAAATGAACTATTTTTTTTCATCTATTGCCAAAATTCGTGGGTGAGGCTTTCATTGTTGTCTACTCACCTAACATGGGATTAAAAACATTTGAATCAATCCTTTGCATTTTCTCATAGGTTCAATTTATAAACTTTCAAACAATTTGTCCACCATGAAGCCTCTTACTTTTGCTACCATCTTTAGCTACCTTTCACACTAGAGTCATGAATATCCTCATGTTTTCAACCAAAAAAAGTCATCCAAGCCTTAGGGTTGGCCTCATCTCTTCATGACAAATGGATACAACAACCAATTTTTTAAAAAGATCATTCCTTTATGCATACAACACTTCATCAAATACATTCAACCTTCAAATTAAAGCTGGTGACATTAGCTTCTTTCAACTTGTATATTGTGATTTCAACATTTGAAGAATCCCAAACCATCTCACTACTTTCATTGCTCACAATACTCCAACACATTACCTTGGTTTTAGCTTTTGATTGCATCTCTATTTTTACTATCCTATCATCCCAAGGAGGCCACTTCCAAATATTACCACCTAATATGCAAAAGATTATAGAGTTTCGTATTGTTTTGGAGGCAATCTTTTTAAAAATTTTCAAAATAAGATTGGGTGTGAAAATTATGGGCAAGAAACATTTCAATTAATATAAGGTTTAGAATAAAAGCTACAATTACTTTTTATTTAAGATTCCTAATAGGGTAGAACTAATGTGGTAAGACACATGTCAAACAACGATTGGACATTAGTAATTGGTGGTTAGGGAAGGTAAAAAAAAATGAGGAGGAAGGTGGGAAATAGATGAGGGATTTCTTGCTAGCTAGTAGATTTTTTAAACAAACCAACAACCATTATCACAGTGTTGATGAATTACTTCTCTAAGTTCAGAAAGCATTTGAAATTTAAATATGATGTTACTGATAGTAAGTGGATAGATATTAATTCTATTATTATTTTAGTTACCATGACATATGATAAAGTTAAGAATGTTTACACTCTTAATGTTAATGTTGAAATTTTGGATGGATTTGTTTCTAACAATAATGACATGTATTTTGATGTAAATTTAACTTTTATCTTAAGATAAGGTATAAAATATTCCATGATTATTGTTGAATATAAAAAATAGCATGCTAAAAAATGTTGTATATTACAATATTTTATAAATATAGGACATTAAAAAAAATTTAATACCCCTACAAAATAACCTTTTACCTCAGGTGTTCACCAAAATGACAAGGGAGTTTCTCCCCAAGCCTATCATTAATCACAAACTTTCTCACTACTCTAAGCACATAAGATTGTGTATGTTGCTAAAATAGTTTATTGCAACTAATCAAATATCTCCTACTATAGGAATAAACAATGAATGTTCATGTGCTTCAACAATAGAATTAAGGATTGAGGAGACATGACAAGAAAAAATTATTTAATTTCTTATTGCCCAAGTGCTACCCATGTTTTTTTCTCAAACTTCACCCACATTTTCATTAATTATATGTAGTTGCAGTGTGTATTTACAACCACCAAATTACCAACCATTATTTGATTTGGATTGATTCTTGTAATTGCTATTAAAGTTAATCCAATTATCTTTAAGATTTTAACACCACATAGAGGTTTGTGCTTATTATCAAAGTTATCAAATTCTTATACATGGTATTGATTATTAATATTTTTCATTCTAGTTATTTTTTTTGTTTTGACCCTCCTTCATTAGAATCTATTATACAAACTTTCGTCTTTACCACACATTGCTAGCAACATTACCCTAAACATAGTTTTTTAACATAATTTATATCCTTGCACTTAAAGGCAACACAAACTCTTAACATAATTGATTAGGCTTTGATACCAAAAAAATGGTATTAATGAATATCTTTGAACTAACCATAGAGAGCAAAAATCACATTGTTTCACCACTTCTCTTACTACTTACAATTAATAACAACTTTTACATAACTATAATTTCACTTTGACCTACATACCATATGCACACATCATCAAATTACACCACCCATGTACATCTTATCACAAGCCATACAAAGTTGCATCTTCAATTACTTAGAGCAACTAGTTATTAGATATAAATGTGAAGTGGAAAACAAAACCAACTTTAAAACAAAAAATTGCTCCAAAAAAAATTTGTTTAACTCATAAGCTTAACCACATCATTGTGCACAAAAACTCAATGTGTTTCCTCTTTGCCAAAACAATCGAACAACCCCAAATGTTAAAGATGAAACTACTATTTTAAAATATATATGTTTCCCTTCATTAGTTGACCTTGTTTTTCTTAGTATCCACTCCAACCAACCACCACATTAATTACCATTCCTTTGGGAAAAAGAAAAACAATATCAATTGCCTTCATTGCCATGTTGTAAAATTTCACAAATGCTTGAAGAGATTTCCCACACATAGCAACCTTCACCAAAATAATTTAATAGGACTTCCATTTCATTTTTAGTTCCTTTCTCAACCTTAATTCATGTTTGCCTAATCCATAAGCAATCTACAAGTTTATCAACCCTATTTGGTTTCACACATTGCCAAAAATTTATATTTCCATCAATCATTTAATTATTATGTCCAAATTCTAGATTTGAACCATAATTTTGGGTGGTTATCAGGTTTTATGGTTACCAATCTTGTCTACCCTAACCTAGGGTCAAATTCATCATTGTAAAAATGAAAAGAAAAATTCAAAATTCGTTTCACTTTTGCATAATGAAATTATTAATTTTTTTATTCATGCAAAATTTAAATTTTTTTCGAATTTTGTCATATTTGGATATACATACAATTTTTTTAGATGTATGTGCATGTAGATGGTGACATTGAATGCATGATCAAATGTTGTACATCAATGCTTATCAAATCATGATTTTCTAGTGCATAGATGTCCCATCTATTCCTCATTAAACACACGTAGTCCAAGTTATCCATAAAATAAAAAAAGCAAACACCTATCACAATGTTGATGCATCTAGAGGACCAAGGATGACATCAAAATAATCACCAAAACAATCAATTTCATTCATAAAAAAAGGAAAAGGTTTCAAATAGATTTGCTTGCAAAAAGTGGTCGCTTATACAAATGCCTATATTTTGTGTTCACAAATTTCATCATTAGAGAGGTGAAATATTCAACATTTTCCATCACCTCCATGTGGACATTTTAGAATTTTAGAATTTTTGATTTTTTGGATTATTTAATGACAAAAGTGACCAAAGGCTAGGGTATTTCAAAATAAGATTGAACATTGCACAAAACAAGATTTCCAAATTAGTTTCACATACCCAAATTTCTGAAAATAATTAACGATACTATATGAGATTTGCAATTTGCACAATATGAGCAACATAAATCATGGCGCATTTTGTTTGGTGTACAATAACATATTACATCTATGAACAATTCTTCCTCTAATTATGGGGCTACCTTACACCTACTATATGTCCATTACCAAGCATAAGGTGATTTTGCACCTAAAGAGTTAGTGTAAGGTGCTTCCACATCTAGAGGGGTGGCCACCATGTGATCTACACATCCATCACTACCATTGTTGTTAGGCATGTTCACATAATTCACATCATGTTTTACACCAAGTTTAACACTTAACACCTCATAGTGAGGCATTCCCAAAATATGGTGCTAAGCTCAACTAGCCGTCACCTATGCCTCTTATTTCATGAATGACCACACCCTTGGGCATGAACATATGTGTCAACATTTACAATGAATTAGGCTAAGCAATGTTGATCCTCTTCAACTTGCCACACATCATTTGGATCATCTTCTAACCAAGAAGATTATGTTTCATAATTTTCTAAGGTATGAGATTATGCTACATAATCTTCAAAACTAGAAGATTACTAATTCTAGGAAATGTTCCTATATTTTGTTTTTCATGTTCAAGTGACATTCTCGTGTTGTTCCCTTTTGTCATTCCCATGTTCCCATATGGTTCTCATGTTGTTCCCATACTCTTTTCATGGCATGTTTTAATCGCAATTAGTAGAGTTGGATTAGTGGAAAGCTCAAAAGGTCGAGAAGCCTTCATGAGGGGCTAGAACAAAGCGGATAGAATGGAAGTCCGCAATATATCAGGGGAATTGTAAAGAGGGGGAGGGGTTTACAAGAGGAGATGATAGCTGGCGTTGTTGCAAGGCTCATTGTACGTTCACAATTGCCAATGCTTACCATGCACTCTCGCTTGCTTTCGTCCTTTCAAGCCCTTATACCAACGTCGGATTTCGTCCGCACTGGATGGGTGGGATTGAGATGTCAACAATGGGGGAAGAAGAAGTGTCCGCAAAATGTTCACTTGCGCATTATCAAACCTCAGTTGTCTTTTCGAACTAATAATGCGCGGCGATTTCTGGCTACAGGTGACTCTTGAATTCTTGTGTGTTTGTTTGTTTGTTTGTTTGTTTTTTAGTTTTGTTTGATTTTAGATTAGTAGGAGGATTTTAAGTGGAGAAGCACTTGAGACGAAGTGGTACTTGGCAGGGGTTCAGTACATGGAGTCCTTTTTTTTCTTGTGAACTTTAGAAATTGTCTGTCACGGATCTCTGGTTTTAGGGTTAGGGTTGAAGCTCCTGGATGCAAATTTCTGCTATGGAGACAGTAATTGGCAATGGAACCTTTCTTTGTTGTAGGTACTTGGTAGGGTTTCAGTACATGAAGTCCTTTTTTTTTCTTTTTTTCTTGTGAACTTGAGGAATTCTCTGTGGTTTTAGGGTTAGATTGTAAGATACTGGATTCAAATTTCTGCTATGGAGGCTGTAATTGGAAATTATTTTTTTTTGGTAGGTAATTATTGGGGTTTCAGTACATGGAGTTCTATTTTTATTTTTTCTTGTGAACTTGAGGAATTCTGTATAACGGATTTCTGGTTTTAGGGTTAGGGTTTAAGCAAATTTCTTGTATGCAAATTTCTACTATGGAGACAGTCCTTGGCAATGGGTTCTTTCAAATTGTGGTTGATAGACAGAAACTGGGGACTTTTTTCTCTGTCATTGTGGATCAGCTTCACAGGCCAACAATGATAATACGGCATGGACGTGGAATGTAGGGGAAGTTGCACAGAGATGCTCACAACAGAGATCCTTGCAAGTTGTATTGGTCTCACCGCAGGCACACACTATGTTCCTTTTCCCTATTTGTTCCCATTTACTAAGCAAGTTGTAGCAGACAATTTCAGACACCAAAGAACATGTGAAGTCAGCTCCTTTGTAGGGTTCAAGGTTTTCTGATCGGAGATTGATGTGATGACCTCTTCTATGTATTCATTTCATTGCAGATTCCTGGAAATACTGGATGTATTGCAAGAACATGTGCAGCTACATGTGTTGGTTTGCACCTTGTTGAGGTTTTTCAGCCTTATTCACAACCTTTTCCTTGAGCTAATTTCTTGCGTGCCTGTTTGATTTGTGCAGCATAAGCCCACCTACATTCCAAACTCTTGAAGTGCAAATGTGAGTGTGGTGGGTAGAGACATCTCTCATACTAATTACATGCAATACTTTTCCTTGCAGCCTCTAGGATTCAAGATTGACAATTCAAAGCTGAAACGGGCAGGATTAGATTATTGGCCGTATCCTCCATATATTGACATTTCTTTTGCTTGTGATCTTCCTTGCGATTGACTTGAAGACTCTGCCCAGGGTCTTTGGCAAGCGGTTAGAAATATTTACTTGTCCAATAGGAATATTTGAAAAGGGGACATCTCAATATCTGGTAGCTGTAACACCTAGCATGCATTCCCCACACAAGGAGATGGAGTTTTCATGCTCAAGAGCAAGGTGGGCAGATATGTGGTGGTGAAAGTGCATAGCTCCTGGACCGACTTCTTTGCATACTTTCAGCAGCAGGTTTGCAGCCTCTCATTGGACATTCTGATGCTGTAATCAGTTGCCTGAATTTTATCATTGATGATTGATCATGTAGAGTCAATTGAGTGTAGTTATGTTTGTTTGAGGATCATAGATTGTGGTGCAATTGCAGGAGGGGGAGAAGAGACTGCTTGCATTCACAAAACATGGCAAACATGTTCACACGGTTTGTTTCCCTTCCACCTATTCTGCAAGCATTGTACCAGCAAATGGTACATGACATGATTTTAGCACTGAATCTTTTCTGGTGAGAGGAGACAGAATCTTCAGAAAGTTATAGATTTCTGAAGCTAGATATGCACTTGAACAGACTTTGACTTTTGATTCTCCTTCAAAGAATGGGGTTAAAAGGCTAGACTAATCAATGAGTGTGTTGAGCACTTGCAAGGTGAATAAGTCTTCTAACCATGGACAGTGTTCCATTGACGGAAATCCAGCATGATGAAATATGTGATGCAAAGTTTGTATTGTCTGGGATATTTTTTGAAGTCAGGAGGAAGGGTTGAGTGGGTGCAGGATGTGAAGTACAGGGCAGGTGACTGGCTTTTGTTTGGATCTGAAGTTGATGGCCTTCCTCCTGCAGCACTAGAAGAGTGCCATTGTGGGCCATATGCAGGGGGTACTGTGCGACTTCCAATGAATGACACGTTTGTGCGCTCCTTGAATCTTTCAGTGTCAGCAGGTGTTGGGGTGTATGAAGCACTCAGGCAACTTGATGCTGAGAACAACTATAGTAGTTTGGATGTTTCACCAAGTGATTCTCTGGATCAAAGCATGTTGATGTTTGTGGGAAATTCTGAGTACAATGATGGGTTCCCCTGACTCTGAAGTTGGGGAGTATAAGACTCATGGAGATCAGGTTTGTACAATCAGTCATACAGCCAGTTGTGAACTACTTCAACAATTGTTTCTGGTTGGTACAATTAATTGTAAATTTGTCTACTGTACTCCCCATGAGTCTAAGCTATGAACACATTGCTTGAGTCCAAGGCCTCTACAGCCACTGACTTGATACGTCAACCACTCCCATCCTCTTGGTTATTTATCACTCTCTGATTACCATCTGGTAGTTCCCTTTGCAAAACAGTGAGTCCTCTTGGATCTGAATTGTGCTTGTGGATCACAGAAACCAGGGAAGGAGGTGAAAATTTTGATGAGTTCATGCTAAGGTCTCAGTGTGATAAGCTTTTGACCTAGGTATATAAGTTGCATCCATTTATTCATCTGATACACCAGGCCAGTTTAGAACAAGAAGCACTTGCATTTGGTAGACCCTAATGTAGCATTTTTCACTTTGGGGGTCTGCCAAGTGCAAACTGAAATTGCCATCTGTCTTCACTTATTCCAAGAAGATCATGCTCTTAAAGTTCACTGCCTTGTTTCCCTCTTTTGTGTTGACACAATGAAATATAGGATCTCCATCTTTTCATCCACAAATGAATCCGCATCCTTGTTGCAAGTAGATTGACTTTCCAAACAGTGCACAGCCCAAATCCAAAAGCTTGGGGTTATTTTAGGAAGACTTCTCTATTTGCATCACTAGACAACTCAAGCACATTCAGCCAAGCAGAATCTATGAACGCAATCATAGATCAGCTAGCTTGAATCCTTTCTTGACACAAAGCTTTGAATATGTTAAAAGATGTGGACCTCTCTTGCACAGAGGAAATCTGCAAATTCATTTGCACCAACACTTCCCAAACACCAGTTTCACCTGCAACTGTCTCAACCAGTCTCAACCACATACCCCTCTGTTGTCAGTTAACAACAAGGAGACCATCCAACAACCAAGAGTGGCATCCATAAAGATAACATCCTGATGTAAAAAAAACTCAATGTTAAATCCAACTACTGTGCAGACAAACATCTCCTGCAGATCAAACCTTCAAAGCAAGTCAGAAGGGGAATGGAAATCTGCAGTTTGCAGGCCAAAAGTAAAAGAAAAAGCAATGTGGATAGCTCCTTGATGAGTATGCTGTGAGAGAGTGTCCGATGTGGAATCACATTGTGGGTGGGGCTCACTTCGAAGCTGCACACTATCCCTTGCAATTCGTCCACAGCACCATGAAAGCTCTCACATGAGTAGAGAGAGACTTCACTGGTGATGTCCATTGCAAAACATGCAAAGGGAATAGTGTACAGCTTCGCAATGAGCTCCAGCAACAGTGTGGAGCTGGAATGAATGCAGTCATTCAGTCAGTCCCTATCCTGGATTCTGCAAGTTGATTGGCCGAGTTTCTTGGAATAGCTGTGTGGCATGCAGGTGCTGAATATTGGGCTGATATTGAGGCTCTTCACCAAGCTGTTCACTCTCCTACAGGAAGGGACCAGAAAGCATGGCCTTCCACAAACCAAAAAAAGAGTGTGCAAAAGAAGAGTGTACATCTGTGTGGAGAGGTCCAAATAACCTTCCGGGATCCAAATGGAAGAGAGGAGGGAGGCTGCCTTGGAACCCATCAACTACATAATAACTCTCATCAGCATCGAGAAATCTCCAACTAAACTATGAAAACAAAACCCTAATGTGCCGGGAAACGCTTGCCGAAAGAAGAAGTTCCATGGCTTCATTCGCCAACGCTCGTACCCTGACAAGAAGGTCTTTTAAAATTCCCACGCAGACCTAAGAAAGTAGCCATGCACACCGAATCTACTCGTGGGTGCATCATTCTCCTACATCTCCGCATATCGGCCAAACCCTAGTATACGAATATCCCCTCTATACTAAGTTCCCTCTCGCATCAGCGGGCCTGAAACAAGTATCCGCAAAACACGGATCTGAAAGCGGCTAAGCTAAGAGCGAAACTTTGATTTCATCTGTTTGTAGCCATGATCAAATCAAACCTAAATCTCTGCGGGGAGGTCGAGGCGGTTGCGCACATCGTGCTCTTCTCACACCAGATCTCTAAAGACGGAAACAGAAGAACCTCCTACACTCATGGCGATAAGAAGCTTGTGGGTGCGAATGCTACAACAAATATCCGATCATCGTGCACGCGCGGGGCACAGGCAGAAAACTACAACTGGTCAGATCTCATCCTAACCCCATCTCCTTCCAAGAATCGTCCCCGAATCTGTGGCTCTCCCGCTCTCCCTGGGGCGAGATTCTTCGGCGGGGCGCTAAACACACACTAACGAGCTCTGTCCGTCCGGCGCTGGTTTCGCTCCGGGCGCTCTGGGCTAAACCTATTTAGCGCCCCGCGATTCTTCGGGACAGATTCTTGTTTTTTTCTGGGGCGAGGTTCTTGGATTCTTTGGGAGAGATTCCTCGATTCTTTGAGAGCATCGCATCTGACCCTAAGAATCTTGGGGTAGGGTGTGAGAGGGCGGAATCTCTTCTGATTGACAATTATGCACGATGGAATGGACCCATGAGGCCTGATTCCAACCAGGAATGCATTGAGCCGAGATGGAACTGGCTCAACACTGTTCCAAAAGGTAGGCAGGCAATGGGTTTATATTCATTATAGAGTATAGTAGCTTAAGGGATTTTTGAAAGACGATATTTTGACTTGTGTTGAAACTCGAGATTAGTTATAGAGTTATAATAATATCTTGAAGGATTTTGGTTTCTTTTAGAAGATTTTTTTGAAGATTAGGTATATCTTTGCAAGGTGAAATATTTGAGTTTTCATAATTCTTTTTCTTTTGCATTAAGATACTTTTTAAATAATGTAAATGGCAAGGCCAAAGTGTGACACACCCCTTGTTCTTCCTTCAAAATGTAAGATGCCTCTCCTTTTGTTACCTTTGCAAGGCTTCCTCCGAATACACTAAGATTTTTTTTTTCTTTATATGTTTTTTTATTAATACATCAATCCCAATGTGTAATTCACCAAATTTCTGAAATTTCTGAAAATTATAATAGTACATAAAATTCTTTTCAGAGGTTTTCAAGCCTCTGCCCTTATTTTTATGAGGTCATTTTTGAAGCTCTAAATAGAAGGTTATGTCCAGCAACTGGTGTGCTCTGGTTGGTTACCTAGTCTGATTAATTGGGAACAACTTCAAAGTTGTTCTTTGAACATGGCTGGGAACTCTATTTCAGAACAGTTATGAAGACACATTTGGCATATACTTATATGGTCATACCTTTTCAGGTTCAGCAGTAATTAAATTATTTTTGAAAATGTCAGAATTTTACGAAATTATTTGTTCAAAATGTTGAAATTTAAGAAAATTATAAGGTAGGAAAAAATACAAAAATTGATTTAAATCCATGAGCTTTTTTACTAGGCCAATCCACCATTGCAAAGCATGTATCCAATAATTGACAACATTTCTGTATTTTATAATTTCAAAGAAAATTATTTCTCATCATTTTGGAAAAAGAAGAAATAAATTATTTTTTGTTAATAATCTCATTATGTTAAAGGTTTTAGATTCCAAAAAAATGCCAAAGAAGGTGTCTATATTTATTGCCAAAATTCTATAAATTATTTTTATTACCAAAATAAAATTTTAAAAATAAAATAATTATTCAGCACCCAAATGCTGAACCTGAAAAGGTGTTACTGTATCATTGGGAATAATTGAATGCTATAAAAATATCACCACAAAGTTTGTTAGAGCCCAAGAATAAGTACCCCCCAGTTTGTAATGGGGGTATTAGCCCCAGGCCAAAAATGGTGACCAACAGTTTTGGAACATAGAAATTTCATGCAGCCAATGGGAAGGCTCAGCATGCACTCAAAGTGCCTTGATTT
>Ga0116231_10003253_pt1 | contig 33907 bp, 15 predicted proteins | sample S1TSphgellanicum_2_FD_89695 | JGI IMG/M metagenome (GOLD analysis project Ga0116231, IMG submission 89695) | Host-associated microbial communities from peat moss isolated from Minnesota, USA - S1T2_Fd - Sphagnum magellanicum MG | ecosystem: Host-associated > Plants > Peat moss > Unclassified... | reverse complement strand
CCTCCTTAATGATAAACTAATCTTGATACTCTTGAAACGTAAAATATGATTCATTTGTAAACAAACAAAATTTAAGCCTCAAACAAAAAATGAAAAACAACACCAAATCATGTGCAAAAAAACACCTTGTGTCCCAAAATTTCAAATCTTCAAAAGTGAGTTGAAAACTCATAACTTGAAATTACATCCTAAATATTAAATAATTCAAAGCCTATTCACACATAAGCCAATTATAAACTAAAATACAATTACCTAAGGCAGAACAACTAGTGAACAAACATTTAAACGCTCAGGTGAATCCAAGGGGAGAGAGCTCCATTGTTTATGGTCTCCAAAAATCACTTGAACACCTCATCTTGATACATTTAACACACTAATTTTTTTCAAAAACAGATTAGAAATGAGTAAGTTACATCCTCCAAAAGTAGAGGGAGTCAAGAACTAAAGAAAACAAACCACAGAACATTACAAAGCCGATTCTTGAACACCCCAAAATTTCTTTGTATGTTGCTCTGTTGCTATTATAGTCCAAAGATGATTTTTAAAACTAAAGATGACACTCCTGTAACACTTTAAATCATTTAAAATGAACAAGAAATCAGAAAGTTAAAAGTTTCGAAAGGAAGAGGGGTCCAAAGAGAAGAAAAAAGGAGTTTTGTAAGTTGAAAAGCTTATTTTTCTTTTGGTTATTTTTCCATTACTCCTTTTCCTTTGCACTTCAAAGATGATTTCTAAAGCTTGAGGTAGCACTTTCATAACATGTTAAATCACTCAAAATAAAGCACAGATGATAAAAATTTAGAGAAGTGTTCAATCATAGGGTAGTGATTGATGATGGGCAGTTCCACCCTATGTTAACCCAACTTAGCACTAAAATAATTGAAATTTTAATTGAGTACTAAATTAACACACTTGACATTGCCCCCAAGATAAATGTGAAGTGACATTCAATGTTGCATTGGGACACCATCGAGTTGCCCCAAAAGATTTTGCTGGACAACCTTAGGTTACCTAAGGAACAAACTAAATTTGCCTCAAGACAAGTCCCAATCCTCAAACCCCATGTCTTGATCCATATAACAAACTGGGGAATTGACATGGCTTAGACTTCCCATGCCACCATGGTGCCCCTAACACAAGTCATATTTCATGCAAGCTAAACAGACATGAAGGGGCATGTCACCTAGACTTGACCACCTTTTGTCTAACCACAACCCATAACATTATGCCCATAGTTGTTAATGTGGTTAAGTACAACAATACTACTGCAACTTTTTCCTTTCAATCCACCCTTTGCCCTGATTTTTATCATGTTTTGTACTCGCAACCTCCCATGTTATGAGTACCAAGGAACACGTAACATGCCAGGTAGCATGTGCCAAGGGTCTTGTAACATGTTACATACCCCCTAGCACCCATAGCATGCCCAATGTGAAATCCAAAAAAAGTTAATTTTAAAAAAAACCAATCAATGAATTGGCCAATTTTAGCATATTACACAAGCTTGTACACAATATTATGTAACTTCTTGTGCCAAGAGCCACCTTCAAGTCCCTTTATGCACCTAATAACTTACTCCTTTGCTACTCTTTTAAAGGCTTAGTACTATCTAGACCTCATAGTGATGATCATGCTACAGGAAATGGTGTTTAGTGATTTTTGGCCATACCTGCTGGAGTCGCTGCCATGTAGCACCAAGGTTGAGCGGGTGTGTCAATGGACCTTCGATCTAATGCTGGTCCTGCTATGAAGAAATTGCCCAAAGCCATATCACCTTGATGTAATATTCTTATAATGCCCTTATAACTCAATACGGTGGTCTATTGATATCCCTATCAACACCGGATATGCATAACTAATAACTTTTGAAGATACAAGTTCAGACTGCTACTGACCATTTTCAGCAACAAATTATACGCAGTATCAGTAGAGAAATTTAAGGTTTGAGAATTTAAATATTCATTTTTCCTTATGGTTCTCAGCTATTTAATAGGCAAACTGATGGAGAAGCCTGGAGAGGATTTTTTTTTTTTTTTTTTGGTTGTTTCTAGCTGAAAAGCTTGTTGAAGGACACCTGATGTTTGTGTTCATGACCTTAGATGTTGAATTATGCTAAATACTGTTGGAAAAGTGAAAGTGAAACTCAAAATGTTATTGTATGTCTTTTTTTGCATTTTTTTTCAGCCCAAACATGTAAAAATAAAATTCCAATGCAATTTGCCATCGTAGTAATGAAGGTGAAATGTCATTATGAAATACTAGACTAGTGCTAGCTTTCGCTGATATCAAACTTCAAAAATCACAACTACTGCTACAAAAACAACTGTTATGCAAATAGTTAAGGTTGTGGGGGGGGATTTTTGAAAGCTTTCAGAATCAAAGAACCTCCAGTTCTTGGCTTTTGAAAAATTTCAGAATCAAACAAATCTTGGGTTGTGGGTTTCTGTGAAAAAATTCAGAATCAAACAACCTCTAAATTCTGTGTTTCTTGAAAAATTGCAATAACCTCCAGTTCCAGGTCTTTGAAACTTTTCAAAGAACTGACAGGTGTTATGAAAGAACCGATGCTCCAGTGCAGGTTCTTTGACAGATTCTTCAGTTGTTCCAAGAATCATAGTTATGGGTCAAAACCAATCCTTTGATTTTTTGAGGATCTCTCTGATCAAGGGTCCACATGCCTGACCCTTAATCATGGGTGCTGCTTTCTTTGAAAAAAATAAAAACAAGAGAGAACAACCCAACACTGGTAACAACCTCAGTGTTGCAACTATCTGTTTGCCTGAATACAAGCTGTAGCAAAGCAGGCCATCAAGCTAAAAAGCTTAAGCTATTCCTTCACCTTGACTAAGCAGATTGCCAGCTACTTTCTTAGTCCAAGGTACTACTTACTTACACCTGACTTCTAAACAAACCCCAAGAGTAGATTGATGGCCTGCTGCAACCAGGCTCAAGGTAACTGAAACCTAGTCCATTGTACTACTACTTCAAGTACTGGCCTTTTTCAAGAGGAGGTAACTAAACCCATAGTACTCTTTTACTAGGGCCACTTAATAGAACCATGTACATGGGTACCATGATAAAAACCCTAAATTTATTTGGGTTGCTTTTTAAATAGTCATCATAAATATATTTTCTTAAGAGTAAATCAGTGTCTATGAGTCCAGTTTCAACATCTTCTAAGTTAAATTAGCCCCACTAAGAAGCCTCACTCCATAAAAAGATGGTAGCGGTGTAGGTGCCGTTTCACCGGCCAAGGTGAATTGCACCACACACACACTCATGATACCTTCACCTTGTTGAGTAGGGCCTCTTAGTGGATATATTTAACCCAACAATTATTAAATTTTGATTGAAAGGCTCTGATTTAATCTGAGGATAGGATACTTAGGGCCCATTCAGACCTAAAGTTTGAGTCTGTTGATAAAGTGCGGCCAATAGGGCAATGATAGGGTTTAACCTCTGAGTAGGTTTTTTTTTTTTTAAAAATGGGGTACCACATATTAAAAAATTGATGTTGGGTAAATTATCAAATGACCAATCAATAACTATTGATTAACCTGCCAACTATAAGGTTTTTAAAATAAAAATAAAAATAAAAATGTTATATGATTTCTGTTTTTAAAAAATTGTATTAATATTTAAAGATTGATAACCTACTTGGATGATAATCAAGTCATCCACATAGGTTATTAGATTTTGAAATTTCAATTATCAATTCAACCAATTATTTAAAAAATTAAGAATCGGCTAGTAAGTTATTAATAACCAACTTGATAACTGGGTCAAAACTCAATAACTGGCCAACATTGGTACCTACATGTGGGCCAAGGTGAACCAACACCCACCGATGCACCATGAAGGATGGATGAGAAATGGTTAAGAAACAATTTCCTATTGGGTTCTAGTTTTTTTAAGCTGTAAAACCCTAAATAGCCAGATTTGGCTTTGTTTGAAATTTTAAATGTCTTTAGACAACACATATATCTACATTTTTTTTTCATTTTTTTTTTTTTTTGGGTTGGGTGCAAATCAAGAATATCTGTCCAATAATGTGCTGACCGAGCCCATACATGGAGATTTTGGGGGCGAGGGCAGGGAGGTTTGTCCCCCAAAAAAAAACGACATTACCAAAATTTGCACATGTGAGAAAGGCTGTCCAAGAGTTGGACCCCAGCCTCAACCAATCTTTTTTTTTTCTTGGGCTGACCAAAGAGTTCTAATAGAAGAATCTTTTGATTTTGCTACCCATTTAAAAAGGATTCTCATATTTTCATTCTCATTCCAAAACTTGCAAGCCTTGAATCTTACTTGAAACACTGCATTTTGGCTTTGAATATTTTTTTTCATGGGTAGTTAATCTTGGGCAACATTTACTTGAAATGATAGGAGCTCAATCTATAGCTTTAATATCTCATCATCCTTGGCTTGAATCTGGCTGAAATTGTTGTCAAAGAGCTATGAATGTGCAAACCTTCAATCTAATTGTTACATTTGTAATTTGATTCATGGATGAGTACATTGCAAGAATTTTTTTTAACTAAGACCTCAAATAGAGGTAAAAAATGGTTGTAAAATAAGCTTAGGCTTTTAAGGGTTAATTCACCAAACCTTGGGTGAACCAGCACCCATATTGGTACCATTATAAAAATCTCCAAACCCATTTAAATTATTTCTAAATATTACAAATATCCCATGCATAGACTAAAATCAGGTTCTTAAAGTATACACAGCTAACATTTTAAAGGCCTCATATGGCCACTAAGAGGTCTTACTAAAAATGGTGAAGGTACCTAAGGTGCCGCCGGTTCACCCTAACCAAATTCACCATGGTGATTAGCTCAATTACTCGTTTCAATTACCTACCTCCCTATCTCCTAGTTGGTAATCAAAACAGCCCATACCTATGTATAAACTAGGTACTTACTTAGTTATCACCTATTTTTCTACCTACCTACCTACATATAGGACCTACTTATTACAGTAGGGGTTACCAAAGTGAAACCGGGTACTAACTCACTGGAGGTTCATTCGCAACTAACTACACTGGTAAGCACTCACACTGGTAAGAGCTGACCATGGTGAACCATCACCTACACCGGTACCTTCACCTTCTTGAGTAAAGGGCCTCCTAGAGATGATAATTAACAAAGGAAATGTTAAATTTGGAGTCAGAGACCCTTGGGCAAGGGCATTCCCGAAATTACCAGCCCTTGCTTGGCCTTTTGGGCTGCTTAGTTTGGGAATGCCCCTGCCCTGGGGCTTTACCCTACACTAACTCTTTCTACTCACTTCCAAATGGAGTGCAGCAAAAAAAAAAAAAGGAATTCTTCATGGCAGTGCTCTTCTGATTCTGCACTACACTGGCGGTTATTGGCAAACTCAAATACCCACCCAACAGGGGAACATACCAGTGCTGGGCGGGTATCAAAATGCCTTTGAGTAGCACCTGGTCACAGTGATCCAGTTATTGCCTATTTGAAACGTTCAGGGTATCATTTTCGAAGATACCCGGATTGAACCCCTGATCACCGGTTCTAACTTGTATGAGAAAAACCAGATGAATGAAAAAAAATTGGATCCAGAAAAACAAATTTAAATACTGAGACCCAAAAGAGATAAAACCCCTTACTTGGGTCAAGATACAGTGTCCAAGGTTTAATGCATAATCGATCAACAAGGTTCGAATTAATTATAGTAGTTGTACTGCTAGGAGCAGTGAAAACACATGTAGCAATAGTGGAGGCGCTCAGGAAAAAGGGAAAGACAGCATGAAACTTAGTTTTGTGAGTTTCAACTCACCTTAATGTACATTTTTTTGCAAAAATCTTTTTGAAATTCACCCCATGTAAACTCAGGCTTCATTCGGGTGCTGTATTTTCCTTATTTTATGGATAACTATGATTTTTTTTAAAAATTGAAAATAATAATTTGTTTGAATTTTGGATTCATTTGAAAAAAAGTAATAATCGGTTAGTGACAACCGCCAAATGATAATCGGCTGTTCTCAAATTCATGAGAACTGACAACTTGAGAATTGCCTTTTTTTTAAAATAAAAATATTGATACCCTGACCTTTTTCTCTTTTTTTTTAACCGTGGCGAGCAAAGAGAGCAAAGAGTGTTTTTTGTTTTTGTTTTTGTTTTGTTTTGTTTTTTTTTTGGCCCTTTTGATATTTTATATTTTTACCGTGGCGGCGCAGGTTGCAACGCCCACGTCGCTGGCCGACGCCTGCAGCGTCGCACCCCCAAATTCCTCGCTATGCCTAGCCGCCACAGATTTGCCTTAGATTCGCCTACTCTCTCTCTCGCAACAGAACACTGTTGCAGCAGGAGCAAGATGATCATCACAATCATCGTCGTCTTCCTCTTTTCTTCTTGCGTCGTCGTCGTCGACGTCGCAGTTCGTGGTACTTACTCCTTCTTGGATGTAGCAGCGGCAGCTCCCTGCCGTGACAGCTGGTTGCAGGAGATGAAGAACAAGAAAAAGAAGATTGGAGCATATTACCGGCCATCAGGCTGCCGCAGTCGCCACGCAGTTTCGCGCTTTTCTATTTTTGCTCACGGACCAGCTGCCAACAGTAGCAGCAGCAAAGCCGGGAGTGGGTGGGGAGAGAGAGAAGAGAGAAGACGCCGGCGCGCTCCGCGGGGGCCACCAGCTACACTCGTTAGTACTACTACTACCAGTGTGTCGTAGCTGCAACTGTTGTGTGTCTGTCTGTGATTGATCTGTCAGCTTCCTTAAAACTATTCCTTACTGCTCATCTAGGCTTGCTGCTGCATGTGGGTGAGTAAAAAATTCTTAACAGCGTGCAGCTCCAGCAACTGCTTGGGTGGCCGTTTTGTTGGATTCCACTTTCGTGGTTCTCCGAGAGAGAGAGAGAGGCGCTCTCCTGCACGGAAGCCGCAGCTGGCTGGAGTAGTAGCTGGTACTCTAGTGGCGTTATCTACTCGTAAAAAGTCCGCGACTTGGAAACTGGTGTCGACTAAGGCGGTTTGTTTTTTATGTCGGGTTTTGCTGCAGCTGGTTGCAGAATTTTTGCTGTGCATGTACCCGCATCTGAACAACTCTCTCACTGTCGAAGCTCGACTTTTTATCTTCGTGTCCTTTTTTCAGGCTACTACTTTGTTGTTGAAGACTGGAGTTTTTTGGAAGAAGAAGAAGAATATTATTATTATATCGTTGGTGAGTCTTTGCGGTTGTTTTAATTGTCGTGGAAGTGCTCCTCATCAGCTGCTGCAAAGGCGGCTCATGAGTCTCTCTAGTAGCTGCTGCTGGGGAAGCTAGCTGCCATTGTATGAGCTGCTCTCAAGGTTAGTATGGAAACGTCGTCGCTGAGCATGAGCTGCAGGAGCTCTCGTGGTAATGGTGTTGGAGGTGGAGTTTCATGCAGAGCGGTCTTGTATTCTCGTGTCAAATGGACAGTACTAGCAGTGTGTCTCTTAGTCTGTTTCCTGTGTGTAGCGGTCCTTCTTTTGGTTCCAAAAGACGTCTGCGGAACATTTGTGAAATCGTCGCGCCGGGCTGATTTCGTGGACTTCCGGCGGTGGTCGAGAAGTTTTAGCTGGCGGCCGAAATCGGAGAGGCCGAAACCACGGCGAGAAAACAAGCTGCTGCAGGTGCAGGTTAGAGATCATCATCATGCGGAGTCGAGCTCAGAAGAGTACATATGGGGTATGCGCGGGCGGCATTCTGCAGGAAGAAGCAGCAGCAATGGACGTGCAAGAGCGGCAGCGGCTGCGACTGGAGGAGCTGCAATTCGTATCAAACTCGTGCACAGGAACTCACCGGAATCGCCATTTAGGAAGGAGTATAGTACGCGTGGGAAAGCTTGGGAAGATGCCAGGGAGATGGATGTTGTCAGACTCGCAGGGTTCAGGAAACGGATACTTGCGCAAGCAGACGACAACAATTGGAGGAAAGTTGCAGCAACTGCTGCTGCTTCTTCCGGATCAAATGCTGCAGCAACTGGAGCTGGAAGCGTTTCCGAGGCGCCAGCGATCATGGCAACAATACAAAACCCGAGCGCTGGCGGCTCGACCGTGCCTGCAGCAATGAATTCCTTTCAGACCTCTGTGGTATCAGGCTCAACACTCGGATCAGGACAATACTTCGTGAGCTTCAGCATCGGAACCCCGGCGCAGAGCTTCTTCCTGGTCGCAGACACAGGCTCCGATCTCATTTGGGTGCAATGCGCGCCTTGCACGCAGTGTTATCCGCAAAATGATCCTCTGTACTCACCCTCCAACTCCTCGAGCTTCGTCCCCGTGCCATGCTTCTCCAGCGAGTGCAACCTCGTCCCCGCAACTCCTGGCTTCCCGTGCGATGCGGAAACGTATCCGGGTGCATGTGCATACGTTTACCAGTATGCGGATTCCTCGACCACCAAAGGAGTGTTCGCATTCGAGACCGCGACACTGCAGAAGTCTTCTTCTTCCAGCAGCTCCTCCCCGAGCTCTTCTAGCTCCATAGTACACATCCAGAACGTCGCATTTGGATGCGGGACTGACAATCAAGTGAGCTTCCAAGGAGCAGACGGAGTGCTAGGATTAGGTCAAGGACCGCTCTCCTTCACATCGCAGATTGGGTACGCCTATGGCGATGTCTTCTCTTACTGTCTCGTGAGCTACCTAGAACCTGTTTCTGTCTCTTCCTCATTGCTCTTCGGCGGCGATGGCGGCGGCGGCGGCGGACTGTTCGCCAACCACAGCAGCTCGCAACTGCAATACACACCCATTCTTAGCAATCCTCGGTCGGGGACTTTGTACTACGTGGGTATTCAGGAAGTGAGTGTCGCAGGCTCAGTTCTTGACATTCCTTCCTCTGCATGGAGCTTCGATCTGTTGGGCGACGGCGGGACGACGATAGACTCCGGCTCCACACTCACGTACTTCGTTCCTGCTGCTTACAGTGTGATTCTCACTGCTTTCAAGCAAGTTTTGCTGCAGGAGTTTCCAGAGGTAACACTACAAACAACAACGGCGCAGACATTTGATCTGTGCGTCAATGTTTCTGCTGCTGCCGCCTACAGTAGTTCTGTGCAGCCGTATCCGGAGTTCCGAATCCGGTTCCAGAACGATGCGGATTTCTCGCCGCCTCCCGAGAACTACCTTGTGGATGTTGCTCCCGATGTCAAGTGCGTGGCCCTTCAAGGACTTCAATCCGATAGCTTCGGTTTCAACACAATTGGGAACCTGTTGCAACAAAATTTTCTGGTGGTTTATGATCGCCATAGCTCGCGTATCGGGTTTGCTCGCTCGCACTGTGCAGCAGTCGCGGACTAGAGCGAGCAAGTGCACGGGGCTTTGCCCTCTCTCTCTCTCTCTCTCTCTCTCTCTCTCTCTCGCCTCGCCTCGCGCTTCTCCTTCTTCCTGTCCTGGACCCGGAATGTACGTAGAAAATGATACATACATACGCTTTTCAATACGTACTCTTCTCCATATGGTGAGTTCCAATTCCTTCCTTAAACTAGTTTTCTCTTTTTACAGATTGCAAATTTCATCAAAGCCACTTTAAAACAATTTAATCTTCCTACTCTCTGGAAATTCCATCAATGCTAAAACCAAGTTTGTCATCTTACAATCATTTTATTTTATTTTAAATTTTAAATATTGCAATTTTGTGATGTAGCCACATTGGTGATCATCCATCCACAAGGGGAATTAGCCAAATTTGGCTACAGGTCAAAGAGGAAAGTAGGAAAAAAACTTAAATGATCATGCTATATTTTGGTGACCTGTTGGAAGTTGGAACCTATTGTCTAAATAGGGTGATTACAGAAAAGTTTCCTCAAAAGTCTAGCATTTTTTCTTTAAAAAATTCCTTTATATGAGTTGCACTAGATTTTTATTTTTTTTGGGCCACCTAGTGGCAAAAATGTGCCCTCAAATGCTAAATTTGTAAATTTCATCAAAGCCAGTGTGGTTTTGCACTTGGCTTTTGTTGTGGACTAGGCTTAACAAATTTGGCTTGTTTTCTTTGGCATTTAGACAGGTGTGGTGGAGGAGGGAGGATGATCTTGTTGTACAAAAGCTAAAGACACATTCAGGGGGACAACCTGCAATAGAAAAAAAAAATGGGTGGGTCACTCCAGAAAGACTTTAGCATGAAGATTCATTTTTTATTTTCAGTTTCTTAGTGTAAACCATTTATCAGATTGCAGAGGTTTAGAGAGAACAGGGATTTCACATTTGAGACCAGTTTGGTAGAATTGAAATGAGAAGAAACATTGGAATGGAATGACCAGAAAAATGTCTTTCACATTTTCTACAATTAGAAAATCCTTCCAAATCAAAAATAATTTCATCTCGTTTTCAGTTAGGTATTTGTGATCAAGGAAAACCTTGGAGACTGAAGCAGGTAGATAGATAGATAGATAGTCAGGGCAGTTAGTAGTCATCCTTGGTGGATGAATAACATGCAAGCTGTAGAGTGGGGTCATTCCATGCATGGATCCAAATAACGAGTGTTTAAGATCACAAGGATGTTTTCTGGTGAGTGATATATATATATATATATATATATGGACTGCTTTTGCATATGGAGATTGTTATTTGGTGAAATCAGGTCCTGGTCTTTTCTCGTTTTTTTAATCTGTTAAAGCCACATTGTTCCTTTATTACAGGAACGTATCCTACTTGGCTTTTTCTACTAAGTCTTTTGAAAGTTTGGATGGTACCCAAAACAGAGAGGAAAACTTATGAATTTATAATTTATTTATATTATTATGAACTTTCAATATGAATTGTTTCTGCCAAATACAGTGTATATGGTGTCAAGTGTCAACATATGAAGTTTCTGGCTTTGCAGAAACAAATCAAAGCTTATTGCAGAAAGGTTTTTGTGTTGAGTGCATGAAGAAGATTATTCTTGCATTAAAAATAATTAACCGGCGGTCTGACAACTCACCAAAATTCTGGGTGTCCTATGTATGTATTATTGGAGATGCAGTGTCTCTTGTGGCTAATAGTATAACTTTGCCTATTTTGCACAAAAATAATCTACATGATATTCCTTGTTTGAGCTGCAAGAAATCATTCCATTTGAAAGTAAGGCCAAAATCTAGTGGATTTGCACTGAACCTAATTTTCAAACTTGAGGAGACAACATCTTGCACTACTAGATCAAAACAACAATTTTAGATCAAGACAACAAATGTTCCCTATTACTCGAACAATTCCCAAGAGACAAGTGTTTTGTATTACTAGATCAATGCCCAACAGTATCAAAACTAACAAAATCACACACATAAAAACATGCACACAACATTCCATCAAAGTCAAAATTAATGAAGAGTCACAGGTAAACCCGATTCTCCAGCTTCAAAAGACACCAATGTCATGCACTACTAGATCTATGCGTTACTAGATAGATCTGTGCGTGCTTAACACTATCTCAAATTTTAACAGAGTCAACGCCGCAATCGAAACTATCAAAGTCACATGCATAAAAGCATGCACACAACTTGTGAGGCGAGTTATAATTCTCATTGCAAGTTGGTGCAAGATGACTTTTGCAAAATGTTGAAAGTCAAGGAGGCAACAACCTACAAGCAAGGCAGACAAAAACATACACGAGTCCAAACCTTTGTATGCAGCAAAGTAGAAAAGAATACTAAAGGACATTTTTGTTGGTTTTTGCTTTGAACAATAAATCATTGTTTGTAGTAGGAGTAGTGAGTAGGCTAAACAGCTTCTTTTTTTTCCCCCCCCCATCCACAATAAATAAATAAATAAATGAATAACTAAATAAAAGTTGTAACTCAAAATTCTCTTACAAGTTTTTTCTAACAAAGTTTGTTTGTTGTTGTTGATGTGCAGATTCACTGCCTGACCTCTGTGGACTACCAAACAGCTTTTCTATCCAACAATAAAGATGGCCATCAGAATTCTCTTACATGTTGCTATAATTGTGCCATGTGTAGTTATTAGAGATATTACTGACCTGATAAGACTTTCTGAGAGCATTTTGAGGCAAATCTGGATCAAATCCAACACCATATGTGTCCTATGTGCCAATAGGTTGTCAATAGGGTTATCCCTTAAAGTACCCCAAACTGGGAGTACCAGGCCCTAGTTTTGCCAAAACTGGGGATGAAATTTTTTAATCCAGATGAAAATAGCACACAGGAAACCAAAGCAAGAAAAAGAAGAGAGGTGACCAAACTGGTTTTGTCATCTAAATTGGTTCTCACAAGAGTTTCAGCCCCAGTGTTGGATTTAAGAAGCACCCCAAAAGTGAGGGTATTACACCCCAGTTTTGTCAAATTTGGGGATAAAAGATGGGACCAAACCAGTTTTCTCACCTGAATCGGTGCTCACATGAGTTTGACCCCCAGTTTTGGATTTGCATTACCTGCTGCTGCTTCACCCTCATATTCTTCATTGAATCTAGTCTTGTCAGTATAAAAATCCTGCAAACTTCTGAACCGATACTCAGTTTCATTAAATGGCACCCAACCTCGCTCACTTTACTACACTTGAATTGGCGATGAAACAGGGATTATAGCATTGAACTAGGACCCAAAGACAGGGTGACTTTAAGGCAAATTCTAGCATACGCTAGTCATTTTTACTTTAACATGCAGTGGTGAACTTTTTCTTCTCCTAGGTCCACAATTCATGTCCCTGCCATTAGCCTAGGCCAAAAATGGTGACCAACAAAACTAGAAATGAAAATCCCTCGTAGCCAATGAGACGAGGCAACAGCCACTCGAGAGGCCCAGTTTTCTTTCCTTTTGGGGGAAGGGAGGGGGAGAGGGAGGGAGAGATGGGAATCTTTTGGAATTTGATGTTCCCAAATCTATTGCGTATGGTTCCTTCGTGTTCCCACCAAGTGCAAATGTTTATGTATTACAATTTTGTGTAAAATACTCCAAGGGTATGGAATTGCTTATTAGGGGTTCAAAACAGGTCAAAATGATTAAATGAACGTTAAATTACTTAATTAATTTGTATTGAATGCTAGAATCGTAATCAAATTTTTAAAAAAATTTACAAGTGCTAAAAAAATAGCTGGTCCTAAATGTGATTCTTAATGAAAATTTTGAAATATGCAACCAAAAAATTATTACTAACACGGAGACAATGACAAAATGAAAAAGATACCAGAAACACACTGGACTGGGTATGACTTCAAGGAAAACTCTATCATGTTCCCAATAACAGCAGACTCTATGTATCCCATTTGTCTCGCTCAATGCCTTTTACATATAGTAAAGGATGTTGTGAAGCATCATTTCATTCATCTGTCCATCCGTCCAGTCATCCATCTGTCCTGTCATGGTCTGTTTACTCCGATGGGGCGAAGAAAGAGTGGAATACAGACATGGCATGGCGAATAAAGCAATAGGAAGAGATGGCACACATGCTATTTCACGGGTCACAAGCAGTGCAAATATCAAGATTTTCAGCAGCCAAGGTCCCGATGGATACATGCGAAATGTCATATATAAAGAGGTTTTGGAAATGTAGTTTGTAATTGTAATTTTGTAATGTGTACCGTAAAATACACACACCTGTGCATTAGGCACAGGATTCAAACTAGTTCCTTTGTAAAGTACATTGTAACCTTGTTGCAATTTTTCAACCTTTTTGGCATGTAATGGACTGGGCCTAACTCATGCCAGTTTGCATGTATGGATTCCTGGATTGTGAGGATCCTGGGCATCTCCAACTGGTCAAGGCTGTGCTGTGCTGTGCTCCCCGTTCCCAGTACCTGGACTGGTTCTGGTTAGGACTCTGGTTTGGGTTACAGGGAGCAGCACTGACACCCCAAAAGCTTGTAAGTGGGTTTTCTTTTTTTTGGTGACAAATTTCGTGTACTTTTTGCACCCTGTCAAATCTGGAATTTGGCCATCAGTTTCAGAAATAAACAATTTTTTTCGGTTTTTGACCAGGTGCAAAAAAAGGTACTCCATACCCATAACGGCCAAAATGAACCAGTTGCCAACCGCAATGAGCACACCATGAGGGATGGATGGTGGATGAACAGAAACCAATCTTTCATTGAGTTCCAGTTCCCTGGTTAACTCAGTTTCTCTATTTACTGCCTAGACTACTAACGACTCACTAGTCCTTATCTATGTACTAACCTGAGTAGGGTGGGTATTTGATTTTGTTGATAACCGTTTGGTCTTGCCAGTTCATTTAAATATGCCATAATTGGAGAACTGCTGATTCCATTTATGGGGAAATCATAAACAAAAGAACCATTGGTTCTGGTCACTTCAAAAACCTCAAAGAATCAATAGTCTTCAATAAAAGAACCAGTGGTTTGCTGCCACCCATATTCTTATGGACCCATCCTTTACTCTTAGGTTACCACGGTCGGCGAACCCGGATATCAACCCAATTAGGGTTCATCCAAAACTGAGTCATAACATGCTTCCAGTGGATGGTACACTAGTGGCTACTAGCTCTGACAACCCAATTACATAGTTGTAAGTAACATCCACTGGATGGCCAGTATTACTCAGTTGTGGATGAGCCTCAACTGAGTTAGTTAATATTTGGTCTCACCTTGGTAACCAATTCTGTAAGAAATAGGTCTCAAATATAAGTAGATAGGTAAGAAACCACTAGGTAAGTAGATGGTTTATACATAGGTATGGACTGGTTTTACTACCTACCTACTAATTGTGGGTTGTCAGTAGGTAGGTAGTAAAAAGAAGGCACTGAGCTGACCACTGAGCTCGGGAACTTGAACCCAACAGAAAACTGCATCCTGACTACTTACCATCCATCCTTCACAGTGTGCTGGTGGGCTGGTTCACTGTGACCATATGATGCTAAGTGGTCAGGAAACAGTTTTCTATTGGGTTCCAGCTCCCTAGCTAACCATGGTGGTTAGCTCAGTTGCTTTTTTTTTACTACCTACCCACAAACAACCCACAAGCAGGTTGCTAGTAGGTACGTAGGTAGTAAAAACAGCCCCCAACACAAGCAGGTTGTTAGTAGGTACGCAGGTAGTAAAAACAGCCCTTACCTATGTGTAAACCATCGACTCACATTACCTAGTAGTTACCTATTTTCCTTACCTATCTACTTATATATGAGACCTATTTCTTACAGAAGTAGTAACCAAGGTGAAACCAAAGATTAACTCAGTTGAGGTTCATCCACAACTGAGTAATAACGGACATCCAGTGGATGGTGTGCTGGTGGGTGCTGGTTCACCGTGCCTATGCTTTACCAGTCTGATCATCGTTGTAGGTTTTTCATGGCTGGGATGGGCGGTGGTCTGCCAGTCCTAGTTTTGAAGGTTCCTTAGTACAGTGAAGAACAATGTGCCAACAGGTCCCAGTAGAACCCCTTACAATCTTAGAGACTATTGTGCTCTGAGACTATTGTGACAGAGCGCCCACACCAAGGCACCATCCGTGAAGAACAATGTGCCAACAGGTCCCAGTAGAACCCCCTTACTATCTTACAGACAATGTGACAGAGCGCCCACACCAAGGCACCATCCATTGCAAACGCCTTACAGCTCAATTGTCGATGAACTGCACCTCGAGTTACCAAGTTTCCAACATGGTAACCTATCCGGTTAACTCTCATTATTCCCCCCCTCACATTACCTAGAAAACTAACTACTTAAGTAAGTATCATATGGAACTATGTAGGATTGTAAGTTTAGGTTATTATGTACATACATAAGTAGTCGGTAAGGCAGGCGCTTGGTGACTAGCTAATAGGTAAGTAGATGCATTTGGATGGTTAGTAGTTAGTACATAGCTAACCAGTGTGGTTAACTATGGGACAAGAATACAAGGGAAAAAATGTTTCCTAGGCCTATTCACACACACCAACCAAACTGGATGGAGTGTTGTTGGTGTTGGTTCACCAAACCCATCTAATGGAGTGCCACCCCTGGAGCACGCACATGCACTCTCACCATGTTCCTAGGTGGAAAGGGCAAACGAGGTCCAGTGGGATTTATGTGACCCAGCACCCACCAATAGATCATCCATTGAAATCTCAATCCATTATGACTGGATTGTGGCTGAGTTACCATGGTTCCACCTTGGTGACCTATCATCCCGTAAACCCTCCTACTTCCACCTAAAGGTACCTAGTTTAACTACTTAGGTAAGTGGGTAAGTACTATAAGTAATGGTGCATTCACACTTGATGTTAAGTCAGTGTTAAATGAAAATCTACATGGCATCCTAGGTGGCACCCAATGTTAAATGGGTGATAGCTTTAAGTGAATGGTACCTTAACATAAAATGTTCATGGTGAGTAGGTGTAAGGTCTAAATGACTAGCATGGTGTTAGTGAACTCAATACTAGAGTCCCTAACACCAAGTGTGAATGCACATTAAGTAGGTCAAGAATGGTTACTGTATAGGTAGGTAATGCACTTTTGGTAGCTACTAGGTAAGTAGTAGTCACATGTGGATGGTTGTTACATATTCACTGTGGTTATGTGTTGAGTGGGTACCAAACCCCCTGAGGCGGGTATCAGACCGGTTATACATATATCTTACAGTTGGAGGTCAGATTTTCGAAGACCTGCACTTACCTCATACCTGCCCAAAACTGGTTTTCAAATAATTCAGACCTGAGTTGCTCTTGAACTTCAAAGACCCGCAACGGGTAGCTCTTTCTTTTTTTAAATGGGGGCAGATGCCCAGACTGGATTTTTTTTTCCTTCAAAAACAAATGATGAAACCCTTGCAAGCTTCATTAAAAAAGCACCCAGCAAAGTGGTGAAAATCGGTTGTAGAAAATCTCCAGGCTGAAGGGAGTGATGGGTCATTTGGCCAGAGTAAACCAGTGTGATGTGGAATTAGGGCTGAAGCAAGTTGTGGAATGTCCACATATGTAGTGCCAGAGGTGCTTGGTTGGCATAATTCAAAGTTAAGGGAAAAGGCAGCTGTTTGTGTACACTACCATTGATGATGAGCTGGGGTGTTTTGTTTCTTTCTTTTTTGGGGGTTGGTTTTGTTTGTTGTTGTTTATGCATGAGTGATAGGTTGATGAATTTGCGTCACTTGGTGTTGGTGTTTTGGACAAATTTTTTTCAATCATTGGCAAAAATGGATGCAATGCAATTGGTTCTTGAGGCGCACTACAAGGATTTTCTCTAGGATATGAACCAGCTACTAATGGTATGCGGGGCAAAACTAAGTACCATGTTTTCTTTCAGAGTTAAAAAAGATGCTTATGTTTGGGTGAAGTTTTTGTCTTACATATTTTGGTGTGGAGGAAGAATGCCTCATCCTATGAGTCCTTAATTGGAAGTATTAGAGATCCGTTGCACATACTGCTTCTATTTAGGACATGCAAGACTTGAAGTTAAGTGTCAAGGTTGAACCAAGGAGATGACAACATGCTCAAGTGGTGTTGTGAATAGTCTTTGTAGCCATGTCTAATGGGTGAGAATGTCTAGTTGTGCAAAGCTCAGTAAGTGGTCATTCTATTGTGAGGAGTGTTAAAGTACCCATGTAATTGGGAGCTTTGGGGTTGAATTGGTTATGGGTTTTAAGGTATTGTTTCATCCCTGTAGTGTTCTTCAACAAGGTTGTTGGAAGAAGTTTTGTATGAGGTTGTGGGAATTCTATCTACTAATGAATGAGAAAAAGAAATCAAACAACAACTTTTGGCATTATTCTGTGTTGGTTTGTATTATGTGATGGGCATCAATTCTATATATTTGTGTGGGATTGGGAATGTCCAAAATTGGTGTCTATTTTCAAAGGATTTGGCCATGAGAAACCAATTATGCTCAAGAGAGTGATGTTGAAGTGCATTGATCCTTGGCAACCCATAGTTTTCATTGATTAGAGATTATGTAATTTAATCAGGTTATTATTTTGTGACCACATTGTAATGTGGATGGAACTTGTTGATTGTCTATTCATCTAATTAGGTGTGATTTATTCCATGCTTTCTTTTTTGTTACACTAGCACCCGCTAATGCACCAATGTGGATGGATGGTGCATTAATGGGTGTACCTTTTTCGTCCCTCCCTATCCATGGGCTAACCAAGGCGGCAAACATAGGTTGACCTTTTTTTTCATTCTTTAGCTCATTTTGGTTTACCTTTTTTCCCTCAGCCCCCATGCTTGCTTAGGTTTCACCTACCTACCTACCCACCTACTCACCCATTTACCTACTTATGTACCTACGCAATTAATTTCCACCAAAGCAATGATGATATAAGTCGATGAAAGAATTGCAATATACTAGGTAGGGTGTTCCACCACCCTACCTACCTACCAGATTAGCAAAAACCATGTTGCAATGACCCAACTAAACGTATTACAACTAAACTGGATCTCTTCTTATAGGTTTATAAAACTCAACAATTAAATTATTTGGTAACACCTATATGAAGGTTATGCAAATGAACTAGATATTTTTACTCAAGTCACATCAATCTAATGATGTAATCCTTCTCGTAATACCCTCATTAAATGTCCTCACAATTATTAGAGTTCAAACTTGTGCCATACCCATAGCATAACTTGCAAAAAACATATATAAGTTAACTAGTCATTACATTGCCCTCATAAAAGTAATGCACACTCACTTGATGATTTTATTTGAAATGCAATAACCCCAAGGCAAAATATCATATTATAATTGATTTCTTTTTACCATACCCTCATTAAATTAATGCATGGGCACAACAAATTTATTGTAATATAATACAAATGATGCACTCCCAACTCCTGGAAGGACTCAAATGTGAGTCCAAGTAGAAGACAGTGGAAAAAGGAGGAATCGGGGCACGATCCCTAGCTCACAACACTTTGAGGGGTAAAAGGGCGTGTTGGAGCTCCGGGATGGGACTAGGAAGAGTTGACAAGCTTCACTCACACACACGGGCCTACACACAACCCACACAAAATGGTTAATGCATAGTTGGAACACCTTTGGTGTTAGGACAAACCACGGGCGACACGAACACACTAAACTCACCACGGCCCGGACTTGGGGGAAGCCACGACCTTCCCCCTTATAGTATACTCTATGGCTAGCAACAAAACCCACATCCAAATGGCTTTTCTCTCCCAGGACTCCTGAGTGAGAGTCTTGAAATCGCGCCAAATAGGACTCCTGCGACTTTGGAGCCCCATAACTTTGCAATCAGACCTCAAATCGAGATGTGGTTTGAAGCAAAGTTGTAGCTCTTGTCGAGAGCTTTTCAATGGTATGTTGCACGCCCTCTGCAGCCAAGTAAATCGGGTCGATTCCTGACTTTTTCTGGTCAAAAGTCAAACTGGCAATTTGACTTTTGGCCCTTCTTTTGGCCATGACTTGTGTTTCAAATGTCCAAATGAGCAATGTGATCCATTTTAGACATCTACATTTCAAGAGCTTTCCAATGATATAAAGAACACCATAATCCATTGAGTTTTGACCCCTGAAATCACTCTTTGAAGTTTTGGAAGTCCACCGAAACTCCATCTCCCAAAATGGGAGTTGCCTTGGGAGTGTGAGGGTTCACTCCGTCATACTCCCTCACACTTTCTTACACTCCCAAAAGTATGTGATGTGATTCCCATGCTTCTTCTTGGCTCGCACCCTTGCGACCTCTTTGCCTTGACTCCCAGGCTTCCTTTTGCTGCGTAACCTTGTAACCCCTTTGCCTTGGTTGCAAGCCCAAAGCTAGGGTTGCGACAACAAACTACTTTAATCTCATATAATTTAACAATGCAATAGCCCAAGGACACATTGGAAATAACATGTCCAACTAATTTTCATATGCATTACCGTCATCAAAATAATGCAAATGCACTTAATTATTTTATTTCATTTACTTCATCCATGTAATACCCTATGGACACATTAACAATATAATGTCCAACCCAATTCACACATGCATTACTCCCATCAAAATGATGCAAATGCAATGGATTATTTTGTTGTTATGCAATACCTTCATGCCCAAAATAACATATTTCACCTCATTTGATTCAAAAATGCAATCACTAGATTATTTAGGTCTTATGCAATACCATCATGCTTAGGTTATATTTCATTTCATCTAATTGAACAATGTTATACCCTAAGAATGTATTGGAAATAACTTATTGTTTTGCAATATCTTTAGGCCTAATTATAACTATTTTATCTCATGCACTTCATTCATGCAATACCCTATGGACACGTTGACAAAATCATATCCAACCCAAATCATACATGCATTACCTTCATCAAGGTCATACAAATGCACTAAATTTTTTTTTAATATGCAATGCCTTCATACATAGTATAATATATTTCATCTCATCTAATACAACAATGCAATACTAGGACATAATACAAATATCATATCCACCCATATTCACATGTGCATTACCATCATCAAGGTAATGTAAATCCTTTAGATGATTTTGGTGTTTTGCAATACCCTTAAGCTAATTGAAATTATTTCATCCTATATAATTCAACAATGCAATAGTCTAAAGATATATTGGAAATAACTTATGTTGACCTTATATTCAATACCCTAATATGGGTGTTAACTAATATTTAATTGTGGCCTCGTGTAAGACTAAATTTTCAAAATCCAATCCAAATGCAATACTTTCATTTGGTCTACCCTATTCCTATTGGAGTTATGCAATATTATCATGGGTGTCTTAGGGTATTGCATGGACCCAAAAAAAATTAAAGCCTATGCAATATCCTTATGGATATATATAGTTTAGGGATAGGGTTGATGGAATATGTTTTGTGTTATCTTGAAGGTATTACATAACAAAAGTGTAAATGCAATACCCTTCTCATGCATACATAAACTATTTCAAAATTCTAACTATGAAATAGAAGATTATTTTTATGACGAAGGTATTGCACAAAAACATGCATTTAGGCTTTAATGGAATTTGCATAAACATTTGGACTACAATTGCAATACCCTCATGTATTAGCAATACATCTAATCAATTTTTTGCTCAATGCAAGATGCATACACATCACATATGGATCTTAGTAACCTTGTTTCTATACAAATAAAATTCAAACTTTTACAAGTAGATATGTTTGCATACATTCATTTCCAATGCCAATGGGTTATATCCATGGAGGCTAAATTATTCTACAAAAATGTGGCATGGAAAATTCATGGATGCCATACACATGGTACAAAATGTGTATTAGTCCAAAAATGGAATGGCAAGTTAACTGTTCTCACCTTCATTTTCATTAGAACTCTCGTTAGAACTATCACTAAAAGATATCATGATAATCCATTCGCACTCTAATAGTGTGCCACTACATTCCATGCATATTGAGCATATTATTGGGCATATAATTATTAGTTTGCCAAAATTGTCTTCACCAAATCACCTATGAAGGCCTCCTTGGTGGTACGTTCAAATTCTAAAATGGACATACACACAAACCAATCAGTATAATTAGGAAATCACATATTTGAAACACAATGAAAATTTGAAATGAAAATTGAATGTGATGGAACTTATTGACCATGAATCATTTCCAATTCATGGTAATTCACAAACACTATGAAAAATTATGTCCATGACAATTAGACTACCTTACAACTAGAGCTCCAAAAAAACTAATATACAACTACATTACAACTATTGCATGAAAATACAATAAATTAATAAATAAAATGCCATGTTAGAAAATCAAGGAGTTGTATTATATTTGCAAATTAGTTGCAAGATGTTTATTTATACTATATAATGTATGGACTGTATATACAATTATAGTCAACCATGTTTGACTTTGTTGACAAGTTGCATTTTAGTCGCATGTAACAATTACATCACAACTATAATAAATTTAATTATTAATTAACAACTACTTTGCAATAAATGTATAGCCTTGAATAACACATATGATCATGCCACGTGTATACATTTCCACTAACCAATATATATGACATTTCAACTTGTTTGCAACTATATTTCAACTTAAAATTTGAAAGTTAAATATTCAAATTTGGGCAGGAAACCTTTAAGTAAGTGACACATGGTAGTATATCAACATATCTGCCCCTATGCATTAACGACCTTCATGCATTTATGTTTATTATCAAGAAATTCAATATGAACTTTTAAAAAAAAACTTTCTATTCAAACATTTTATGTATTTCCTAATCTTTTTGTGATGCAATTTTCATATCATGTGTTAATATAACTAAGATTATTTTTGTTTATTTAATTTAAAACTAAAGCTAAAAGGTTGTTATAAGTTATATTATTTATTTAAATAACTTAAAGATTGAAGGCTTTTGTTTTTTATTTTGGAGGTTGAAGGTTCTTATTCTTGTTCTTTGAAAGGTTGAAGGTATTTTTATTTTTTTCTTGAAGGTTGAAGGGTTTTTTTTGAATTCTTAGAAAAATTGAAGGCTTTTATTTTTTATCTTGAGGTTGAAGGTTCTTATTCTTGCTCTTAAATAAATTGAAAGCTTTTGTTTTTTATCTAGAAGTTGAAGGTTCTTATTCTTGCCCTTAAAGAAGTTGAAAGCTTTTGTTTTTTCTCTTGGAGGTTAAAAGTTTTTGTTCTTGCTTTTAAAGAGGTTGAAGGTTTCTATTTTTGCTTTTGAAGGTTGAAGCTTTTTGTTCTTGCTCTTAAAGAAGTTGAAATTTTTTGTTTTTGCTCTTGAAGTTTAAAGGTTCTTGCTCTAAGAAAGGTTGAAGGTTTTTGCTTTTACTTTTGAATGTTGAAAGCTTTTGTTGATTCTTTTGAATATTGAAGGTTCTTGTTCATACTTTTGGATGTTGAAGGTTCTTATTTTTACTTTTTGATGGTAAAGGTTATTATTCTTAGTCTTGAATGTTCAAAGTTCTTACTTTTGGTTTTAAATGTTGAAAGTTCTTGCTCTTATTCTTGAATATTGAAGGTTCTTACTTTTGTTGTTTTTATGTTATAGGGCCAAACTTTCATTATGTTTCAATCCATTAACATCAAAATTATGTATACAAGGTAAGGTTTTTTCAAAAGTACTTAAAATTGAATTCAATTTACTTAATTATAAGCACATTATTTGATTTTATTTGCAAGTGTACAAATTATAATTTTGTTTGTATTAATGTTCTATACATTGCATTTTAGTGACAAATAAGTTGCATGTTAGTGGTAGTATAGTTGTAAACCAATTTTATTCAAGTTGAAAGGATCATTCACATATTTTTGACATTACAATGTTATGATATGCTATTGGTTTCATTTCACATGTGGAACTAAATATCATAACATGGCATATTTCAAGCAAATAAGGTGCATTGAAAAAAATGCATGGTTCAAATTCCATTTCAACAAAAATTAAATAAAACATTCATTTATGAAACATAGTGTTTTAAATGACAATATTTGATTGTTGTGGGTCATCATTTTTATGATCTAACCTTTTGTTTAAATTTTATAAAAAAATTATTATATATAATTTGGGCATTATATTTAGATTTATAGTTAAATTATCTTTTGATAAAACATTTATAAAAAAATTTGTAATGTATTCTTCAACATGGAATGTAAATGTATTTAAAATTTCAAATTCATTTTATGTTTATAAATAATGATGTCCAATGCAATACAACATTATCTATTATAATTAAGACAACATGATAATGGTTGTGTGAAGTCTAGATAATTGCATTGTAAGTTGCAATTTAGTTGTTTAATATTATTAAAATCCACTACCATACAATTGCTTTGAAACCCAAATTTAAACACCTAGTTACAAATTAGTCACTAAATCCTTTATTTTCACTTCATCTTTAATTGTAAGCTAGTTGCAAAGGATAGGAACAAAATTCATTGTTCAAATGGATGAATGAAATAATAAAGGAATATATCCATCGAGTTGGTTGTAAAATAGTTGTAAATAAGTTATAAAATATATGAATATAATTCATTCATTAAATGGATGAATGAAATAATTAAAGATTATATTCGTCAAATTAATTGTAAAATAGTTATAAATAAATTGTAAAAGATATTAACATACATCATTCATTGACAAATGGATGAAATGCCATGTTGGAATGTTTGTGGAATTTGACGTGGAGATTAGTTGCAAAGAAGTTGCATATAATTGCATGTGAGTTGCACCATACATACAATATTGTATATGACATAAAATTTCTACTACAACTACTACAACTTATCCGATAACACTCAAGGCTATATAAATACCATGAATTGCAAGTGTCCATTGTAATTGGAAAACCCAATTGCAACTTAGTTGTAAAACCCTATATTTTTTCATAGTGAAATAGAATGATCTCTTTAATAAATGTAATTTGGAAGAAGTGATTCTTACCAATGTGGGCTTTGGTTGTGATTTTATTCATAATGTAATATCATTCCACAAGTGATCCCACTCACATGTAGCATGGGTCTTTACTTGAGCAATTGTTTCTTACTCATTGCGTTGAAACATAGAAAAGGGATTGCTTAAGACCTATGCATTCATTAATGTATGGGCGCTTAGGCTTCCCTAGCTTTGTGGAAAGACCATGCTCTTAGTGCAAACACCAAATAAAATTCATTTCAAGTTTCAACTTTGCAAATAAACCTATGCCATCTTTCTCCCAAGTCATGCCCTCTTGGCAACCCCATGTGACATGTTTGCCTTTAAACTAATAAAACAAAATTGAATAAGGGAAAAAATCAAGATATTTAGATAAATTATAAAAGAGGAAGATATTGCACTTGATGATGAAATATTGTATAAAGGAAATGGGGGTATTGCATGCACATCAGTGATTACCCTTAAGGTTATTACATAGGCAATGAAGGTATTGCATACATAACAATGATTAATAATAATGTTGTCATATAGATAATGGTGATATTGCATATGTAATAGTGACTACTAATAAAGTTTTTACATATGCACTAAAGGTATTACATACCAACCAATGATTATTAATAAGATTAAATGTTTGGCCACTGGGGTATTACCAAAAAACATTGTCCAAAAAAATCCCCACCCACTTTCTCAATGTGAAAAAGTGAGCATGGCAATTAATTAACATAAGTTAAAAAATAATGTTAACATATGGAAAGATTGAAGACTACAAGTGCTTGCTACTCTTGCTCTTCCATTGTATGAACTTGTTGGTGTTCGTCGACTATGACAAAATCTAATTGCACTTATTCATTTGCACGAACAAGTTTGTGTGAACCAACACCTTCATTTGTTGCACCTATTCCAACCATAGATGTTTCTATTTTAACTAGTGTTACATCTTCCATCATAGATGATGTTTAGTCATTGCTTACATGAAAATCACCTTTAACATATTGCTTGAACTTCTTGCAAATTTACATTCTATTTTTTAAAAAAATTAAAATAAGCTTCATAAAAAATATAAGAAACTCAATCAAATCAAAATGAGGAAATCAATGAGACAAGTGTTATTAAAAATATGATATGGAACAAAAAGAAGACAACCAACAAGAGCACCAAAATCAAACATATTAAAATCATCAAGATGACTAGCAAAAACTAGGATAAAACAAGTAAACCTTTTGAGAGGTTACCTTTTCCCACACACACAAAAAACAAAAGCTAGTTGTACTTTGCCCCATACATGTTTGGTAAAACCTAAAATCATACATGTATGTTTACTATCTTAAGGCAATAATAAATATTTTTAGTATAACATGCAACAACAATAATAGAAACAAATTATTCAATTAAAAACTATTTTCATTATGATTTTCATTATTAAATCTTCATCAAAGCCTTATTGAAGATTTTAAAATAATATCAAATTAATTTTTAAAAATTATATCTCAAAAATGAATTATATATAAAAAATTTATTTTATTTTTAAATTGATTTGTTCTATTCTAATCAATTATTGCATAATCTTTCAAATCAATTTTTTAAGAATCTCATTTTAATAAGATTTGAAGGAATTGAAGCTAATTATATGTATATTTATCCAAAAAAAATTATTAAAAAAAAATTCATATAAAGCGTTTTTTACATTTTATAGTGGTATGAAACCTTGTGATACAAAAAGGCAAGTAACAACCCAAAAAAATAAAATGATTTAGAAGCATGATTGAATTAATTACCCAACATTCATATTTTAAGAATTAACCCAACAAGTAAATGGGTAGACTTCAAAACAACCCATTAATTGAATTGAATAGGTGCACCCAAAATCTACACATTTGCATCCATTAGTTTGGGGCAATAACAAAAGGAACAATTAAACTTAAAAACCAAAAAAATAATATTGAAAAAACTAGAAAAAGGGAAACCAGAAAACCAACAAAAAACAACAAAGGTAAATACAAATTTCAAAAAATATAGAAAAAAGATCACAAAAACGAGAGAAACAACAAATTCAAAAGAAAAGAAAAAAAGAACCAGGGGAAAAAAAATTAAACCCCCAAAAAATTTATTTAAAACTCAATTAAAATAACAAGGAAAAAAGCTTGAAAAAGAACAAGAAGAAAGAAGCAAGAGAGATTTTTCTATAAAAAAATACAGAAAAGGAAAATCAGAAATAAAACTAGAATTTTCGAGAAGTACCGAAAGCAAAACATAGAAAATATGAAATATGAAAAAAAAACTAGAAACGCAAGGGAAAAAAATCCAGAAAAAATCCAAGGAAACAGAAATTTTTAAACCCCAGAAAAACTAGTATTAAAAAAACCAACAAAACAACAAGGGGAAAAATAATAATAATAATAATAAATGCTAAAAAGCACAGAAATTGAAAACCAGAATTTTGAAGAAGTACGAAAAGCTAAAAACAGGAGAAAAAATAAGGGAAAAAAAACAACAAAAACAAGGGGGAAAATCCCCAAAAAAAAGGAAAACAGAAATTTAAAAACCCCAGAAAACTAGTATTAAGAAAACCAACAAAAAAACAGGAATTTTAAAAAATAAAAAAAATATGATAGAGTAAAAATTTAAAAGGTGAAAAAAAATCAGAAATTAAAGAAAAATATATAAAACCAGAATTTTAAAAAATACACAAAAAGAGAAAAAAAGAGGGAAAAGAAAGAAAATTCAAAATTTTTAAATGAAACAAAAAAAAAAGAAAAAAAAACATAAAAGTAATTTTTTAATTTTAAAAAACCGAATCAAAAACTCCATGCCAAGGCAGCAAACCTTTGCTGCAATTGAGAGCTCTTGACAATAGCAACAAACCTCTACTACCATTAAATGTTTGTAAGGGTTAGGCTGCCAAAGATTGCCTTCCTCTAGTTGCTCCTCCTCTTCATCTTTCTTCTCCCTTTTTTTTGTTGCTCCTGTCCTCCTCTCCCACTGCTCCACACACACAACTCTCAAGTTACACACACAAAGACCAAAAACAAAAAACCAAAACACAACAAAACCAAAAATAAATAAATAAATAAAGAGATCACAAAAACCTAAAATAAAGACACAAAATAGCAAAAACAAACAAAAAGAAAGAAAGAAAGAAAGAAAGAGAAAGAGAAAAAACAAAGAGGTCACAAAGACCTGAAACAAAGCCACACAAAACAGAAAATAGAAATTAAAAAACAAAAATAAAAGGAAAACCAAAGAATGAAGGCAAAAATAAAAGAAAAGGTCACAAAGAAAAAATAAAAATTACAAACAAGAAAGTGGGAGGGGAAAGAGGAGGGAAGAGGCAAGTAGGAGGTAACAGGTAGGTAGGTAGGTAGGTAGGTAGGTAGGGGTTAAGTAGGAGGGTTTTCTGTTAGACCCTGTCCTGGGGTTAGGGTTTCACATCATCCAAAAAAATCCCAAAACAAGATTTTTTGGATGATGCACTGGTGGGTGCTGGGTCACTGAAGCCAGAGTAATTTATCAAAACAATCACAAGTCTCAGGAACAAGTTGTTGTTAGTTTCTGACACCCTTTTCATGTTGCAAGCTCATCAGATGACAGAAGACACATGGCTGAAAGTAGGGCTAATTTAGTAGTTAGCCAGGAGTCAGAGGTTATGCATTTGGTGTGTAGTGCAAGCAGCAGCAACAACATCATGATCATGATCATCATCATCATCACAAGGATTGAAAATTGAGCACAACAATGAAATGAAAAATCAACATGACTACAGTGGTTTTTTCAAAATTTGAGCTCATGAGTCATCATAAAAGGGAACTCAACAACATGACTAGTAGTAACTAACTCTAGATATAATAATAAGTTCTCTGCTTGAAAAAAAGTGAACAAATCATGAAATGGAATCAATCTGACTCATTGACTTCCAACCAGTGTTGTGTGGTTCTTTTGATTTGTTGGTCTTGCCTACCAAGGCCAGGATATTGTGTTTAGATTCGTTATGCAGTAAACTCTCTCTAAACTAATATCCTTGGGACTGGCCGGAAGATATTAGTTTATGGAGGATATTAGTTTACACAAATTATATGGGGGGTAACAAAAATCATTCTGGAACCTGCCAGAGCAGCATGGAAGGTCATATATCATTGGGGAAGGTAACGAAACCTTGTGAAGCTTGGTGGAGGATCAAAGAAGCATGTAGAAGATCATATGACTCGCATCTAGCTCTGTACTTTCGAAGGTGTTTCCTCTTATTTCATCGCTTTTTTGGTGCCATATGTATGATGTATTAGTTTATAAAATGCTTTGGGACCGAAAAAATTTATTGAATATCAGTTTATGAAGAATTATTAGATTAAGTATGAGGCCTGCCACAGGCCTGTGCCCGCATATTAGTTTAGAGAGAATATTAGTTTACACAGTATTAGTTTAGAGAGAGTTTATTGTAGAGTATAGTAATTTACAAGATTTTGGCCCCTAGGTAGTAGGTCTATTTTCATATGAGGATTTTTGAAAGGTGATGTTTTGGCTTTTTGTTGAAACTTGAGATTAGTTCTAGAGTTATGATCTCTTGAAGGATTTTGGTTCCTCTTAGAGGATTTTTTTTTGAAGATTGTATTTTAGCATGGTGAAATATTTGGATTTTCATAATTCTTCTTTTGCCTTAAGATACTTTTTAATGTAAATGGCAACACCATGGTGTGACACCCCTTGTTAATAAAGTTATTTTTTTTTAATTTTCTAAATTAAAAAACCTCTGGTTGTGGTCTTTTGAAAAATTTCAGAACTTCAGCTTTGAATTTTTTTTGAATTAAGATTTCAGAATCAAAAGAACCTCAGATTCCAGATTTTTGAAACTTTTCTAAGAACTGGCAGTTTTCATGAAAGAACCAGCAAAGAACCAGGAGTGAAAGCGTAGGTCCTTTAACTTACTTCTTTGAATCATTTTTTTAGAACCCCCGGTTAAGGGTCAAAACTGGTTCTATGATTTTTGAGAACCATTGGTTAAGACTCAAGACCAGTGTTGGGCAGTTCTTTACTTTCATGAAGAACCTCCAGTTCCAGTTTTTAAAATTAATTTAGAATGATTCTGGTTTTTGGTTCTACACATAAATGGAAGCGGGAATCTGGTACTGTTTCCATTTCTTAAAAAAAAGTTACAGTTCTGGGTCAGAAAATCAGACCCAGTTTCAATCCAGCGTCCCAACACACTACACGTCACGACACCAGTTCCAAGTAACCCGGACTAGAACCCATGGTCAACTGCCAGTTAACCTCCAGTTAGCCCTTGGTTCTCAGTTCCCTTTTTCCCAAAAATCTTGATTCCAGTTCCACCCCAACATTGGTCAAGAGCAATTGTTTGGTTTTTCTTAGACCTGATGATCAATGGTTCATTATACCCTACCCTTATGCACCAGTTCTTTCTTTGAAAAAAGAGAGAACTGCCCAACAACACTGGTGCCCACACTAACTTCATTTTGAAAGCTCATCTCTTGACAAGAGGTTTACACTCATGGCTGAAAGTAGCCACCAGTCGTAGGTCAGCATTTTATGCTGTTGTAAAATATCATGAACCTGATGTTGAAATGGAATGCATTATTAGGCTACAAAAAATGAATTAATTGTACAGTGCCACCAACCCAGTGTTGAAATTGAATGCATTATGCATCAAAATTGGTGTCAACTTTCAACATGATCACAACCCAGTGTTGAAATTGAATACATGATGCATCAAATTGGTGTCAACTTTCAACATGATCACAACCCAGTGTTGAAATTGAATACATGATGCATCAAATTGGTGTCAACTTTCAACATGATCACAACCCAGTGTTGAAATTGAATGCATTACAAAGCAGATTTGTTTCAATATGATCAACAGTCTAAACCAACTTCATTTCACAAGCTCCAACATCAACAGTAAACAGATGGCTGAAAGTAGCCAAAAAGTCAGCATTTGGAAGGCTGGAACGTGAACATCTCCATCTCCGTGATCTCCATGTTGAAAAGCATGCAGCTCATCACTATGTAATGGCTCTTCCCCTCATGGCAAGTTCAAACCTGCAACAGATAAAAATAGGAAAAATATTCTGTGAAGTTGTTCCCCCAAAAAACCAAACTTATATAGTTTATACTACCCGCTAGTGAAGATTCTTCAAAATGTGGGACCAAATGAACTCAGTAAGGGCTCTGCCCCTTAAGGCAAGTTTCAACTGGCAACAGTTCAAAAAGGAAACGATCCATGGAATTCCTCAAAAAATGAAACTCACAGTTCATATTAGCTGCTAGCACCTAGTGAACATTCCTCCAAATGTGGGACCAAATGAACTCAGTATTGTTCCAGGGCCCAGGCAGAGCCAATACAAAACAACATTATAATATAGTAAACTCTCTCATATGACACTCCATTGCACACACTTCCTCAAAATGATTCTTCCATTAACTTATCATAGTGATACATAAGTACTCCATGCATCATCAAAGTTTATGTACCATGGAACGTGTCTGGTAGGGAAGTTGCCATTCCGTTAGGTGGTAGCAGGTTCTTCAAGGGCCTGTTCCAAAGTATAATGGGTTTTTCACTGTTGATTCTCATTTCAAGTGCGATTCGTAGAGCTTGATTCAATGGTTGCATGCTAAGAAAACAACTATAAAAAGGTGCTTTAATAGGACATAGAACCTAATTACAATGTCATAAAAAATGCACTCAAATATAATGCATAACCATCTTGCTTTTCATGTATTCTTAAAAAAGTATTCAACACAATTGGAATAGACAATCCAACTTTAAACACTTTGAAGAAAAAAGTATTCAACATGATAGTGTTCTTTAAAGCTATAGTGTGGGTTGGGTTTAGGTTTTGTCAATTTTGGGATGCGATGATCAAAGTGGTGATGAACAATAGGAAGATTTAGCCAAATTTGGTTACAAATAAGATATGAAAGTTTTTAAAAATTGAATATCCTTTTTAATTTTGGCTACCTACTTGAACTAAGTATAGAAATTTGGCAAATTTTTTTTCTCTCTCTTTTTATTTAATTCTGAGAATTGAAAATCCCAAGATCACTTCAGTTTTGAATTTTGAATCTCTCTTTTTTGCAAAATTTCACCAGTGGAAATGAAAGACTGGTTGGGCATGAGTGGGAAGCAAAGGAAAAGAAAAAAGTTATTGGACAATTCATCTTGACTCAATTCCCCTAATTTCCCCATAGTAGGTTGAATTATTGGAGGTGCCCTAACCCATGCTGAATTGCCCAACCTTCCCAAGACCAATAGAATTAAAACCCCACAAAGCAAGTATGGAATCAAAGAAAACCTTTATTTTATACTCTTACTAGGGCATTCACTTCAAAAAAAAATCTCCAAAATTTTATAATCCTTTTCTTTGATTTTTACATTCAATTTTCTCAAAATTTCTTGCTCAATTTCAAAGAAAAAATAAAACATGATTTTGTACCAAGAAAAAAAAATTGAAGTTGGAAACCTAAAAATGAAGATAGTGAAAAAAAACTATAACACAAACACAACAAATTATCAGTCAAAATAATTGAGAGTTTCAAGGCATAAGTTTTAATTCAATCTAAAACTAGCAATTGAAATCATCATGGGCACTACGATATTTCAAAATTTAGAATATTTGAGATTTAAAAAAAAAAACTCTTTGCTTTGAATGTGTTTAGAAATGAAAAGTTAGGCAAGGCCCCCATGATGGTTTAGTGATATAACCCCAATTTGATATTGCAAAGGTCTTTGGGTTCAAACTCACTAGTGAATAAGTGAAAGCTTTGTCATATCCTCTACATATGCGCTTGACTTGAGGTATTGCCTACAGCTTGTCGGTTGGGTGTGTTTATATGTTCCAAAAAACAAAACAAAAACAAAAGACTACCAAGCTCACCCATGGAGGCCATTGCCTAGGGACCATGGGCAACATAGGATAAAGTTAAACCTCTATATAATCACAAAGATTTGAATTATAGTTCACTTAAGTACTACAAGTAGGTCCTTAAATCATTATCATAATCTCTACCATCAAGGGCTTTGGATTAGGGTTTAGGGTTTAATGCAAAACTTTTATTAAGAGATGTGGACTACGGTAAGCATGCCGGTCACCAAACACCCACCTATATCAAGACAAATCTTAAAGTTATGATGCATGAACATTGGGGCACGGATAGCTGATAAGGTAGTTGGGGGAAGCAAGTGAATAGTTATAATAGCAATGGTAGCATTGGTTATATATTAGGCAAGGGGACAAGGTACCCAATGGTGAGATGAGATGAGACCTAGGTAGAGGTTAGTTGTTTTGAAGGATAGTACAAAATTGTTGATCAATGTGTACAAACTCATCATCAAGATTGAAGTGTAAAAATAAGAACTTTGAGGACCAAAAGGACCTCATCTGAAGAGATTTCTACATATAGTCAATGTCATATGCAAAATGTTTGCATGTGGTGATATTTTGTACACAATGTTATATAATAACCCGTGAGCATCATAAAAAGCCTTGTTAACTAGCAATGTGGTTATAATGAGGTTTCCACTTGTGTTTGGTGGTTATCAAACAGACCCCCAGCAGCTATCAGGATGATCCTTAAGGTTCATAACCGCAGTTCTAAATAAAAATCAAAGACTTGGTTTCTGATATTTAACCATGATTCTCAAGAAACTGAAAGAACCAATTTGACGTGGGTTCTTTCATGTCTTTGAGGATTTTGAAATAAGCAGAACTGGTTGTTCATTCATTCTAAAATATTTTGAAAACTAGTACCAATGGTTGTTAACAAGATCAAATACCCAGTTCAACACCAGTTTTCACTATATGAACACTTTATATGGTAAGCCACTAGGGTTGGTGGACCTATTCTTGTGATGAATAGTTCTAGAGAACATAAGAAGAATGAAATCAATGTATGTCCAATTTTGGTAAATAGAAAGAAAAATTATAATCTAAGCTCAAGTGATTGAATGATTTTGGGGAGTTTTTTTTTTGGGGAAATTTTTGAAGTTTTATTATAGGGGGCATGTTGATGTGGCTAGGCTTATTGGTTTCCACCACAAAGAGAACCTATAATCATAGCATATAATCAAGCATATGGAATCTAATTTTTAATATCTAATTTTATTAATAAATTCATTTTATTATATTTCACCCTCCATTTATTTATTATTTTATTATTATTTTATTATATTTTCAAAATCATGAAATATATAGTTATTTGTGAAACAATATTCACAAATGACTAAGTATTGCTAGTTGTCAAAAATTGAAACAATGCTCCTCATGTTCTATATCCAATGTTGTTTCTAGTTATATTCATCATTGTCCACACATGTGCATATTTTCAATAGTTAATATGTTAGTATACTAATTTTATGTTGTGTCTTTTGCAACAATGAATTTGCTCCTAAATACCCAATATGGGTCCCTCTATTAAGACACAGATATAAGTTGGTCAACAAGAATAGGCCCACCCACCCTAGGGTGGGGGCATTCTTGAAATAAGGGTTGGAGGATGAGGCCAAGTTTGGCCTCGTCTTTCAAGAATGTACCTCTAATGTGAATGTACTTTCATATTGGTTCCAAGAGGAAAAACATTCAATGGCATATTGTTGGATTAAGTGTATTTATGTGGTTCATGTGCAAAATCATAAAATTTTAAATCATTCACAATTGG
>Ga0116231_10003252_pt1 | contig 33919 bp, 18 predicted proteins | sample S1TSphgellanicum_2_FD_89695 | JGI IMG/M metagenome (GOLD analysis project Ga0116231, IMG submission 89695) | Host-associated microbial communities from peat moss isolated from Minnesota, USA - S1T2_Fd - Sphagnum magellanicum MG | ecosystem: Host-associated > Plants > Peat moss > Unclassified... | reverse complement strand
AACTAGCAAAAAATTTAATGTAAAAGGGGTTACACACATAAAAAATTTTCCATTCATATCAACACTTCACCAAAAAAAAAAAAAAAAAAAAACAACCATTGTCAAATAGGCCTTCTCCTCCCACCAACAACGAAGGGTTGATGAACCATTTGTGTCTCTTTGTAAATGATAAGTAAAAAGTTTGATATGTCATTAAACATGCTACTATTTAACATCTAAAAATGCAGCATATTTCGTGAGCCCCAACTCTCTATAAGGAGGCAAATCCATTTGCAGGAAATGTAGTTGTCCAGCAACTGATTCTTGTCTAGGAAAGTAGGTATATAGGTGATATACGTATTGTACTTTGCATTAATTAGATGAAGTGCCTCCAAATTCAATTTTGTTTTTTCGCAATGAGCCAATTTGCTTGGCCCATCACTCAAAAAAACTATGAAACTGTTGAGGGTTCCCCAAAATAGAAGTTTCTATTTTGACATATAGAGTTCGCCCGCTTTGGCCCACCTCTATACGTGCTTCCTTTTTTTGGGGACCACCTGTGTGTTTGTCTTCATGTCATTCTATTCTGTATATAGGTAGTCGTCAGCGATGGGGGACTTTTTTTTTGTGCGTGTTTTGTGTGCCCTTGTCTCGTCACTCTTTCGCTGTCTGTGTCTCCCCTTTTTTTCTTTTTTTTTGACTTTTCGGGTTAACGGGAGGGGGTTGTGTCTCGTCAGCATTCTCCAACAGCACACAAGTGTAAGTGGGCCTATCTTCTGGGATCCATTCGTCTTCTCGTAAAAACCCTGCACTCGGTGTGTCCGTGGTTAGCTTCAAAAACTTTACGATTTTGTGTTTCAACAACCTTGGGTTCCTTTGTGTGTCATTCTTGGCGAAGGAGCTTGAGCTCTGATCTGCAGCACAAAGAGTGATCAGCTCACTGTATCACTTCTTTGGAAGCAGTAGACAATACATTGCAATAGCTACAAAAATTATAGCTCTGCCATCGCCATGGCACCCGGCCTGGAACTTCCAGGTGGAGCAGCAGCTGCTGAGCCCCTCGTCTTCGCTCTCAATGGGACTCGAGTTGAGCTCACTAACATCGATCCAGCTATGACTCTACTCACTTACCTTCGGACTCAGACTACTTTTCGTGGCACCAAGTGCGGCTGTGGAGAAGGTGGGTGAAGAGCAATAGTGGTGCATGGGGTTGGGTCCTCATATCGTCTTCATGTTGTCATTTATGAATAAATTGCAAACAGAATTCAGATGTGTGTTTCAGGCCGATGTGGTGTGCAGGATTTCCTTCAGGTGAATAGATTGGCAATTTAGTTTTGTGTAGACAAGCACACACAGAGAGGGACAGAGAGCTACACAGACACACAGAGAGAATGATGGATTTTGTTGGGTCCTGGATTTGGGGGTTCTGTTGTGGCATGGTGTTAAACAGGGGGATGTGGAGCATGTGTGGTGTTCCTTTCAAGATACAATCGAAACAGCAAGAGAATGGAAGAGATGACCATCAACTCCTGTCTTACACTCCTTGGCTCCATAGATCGCTGTGCAATCACCACAACTGAAGGTCTTGGAAACCAGCGAACTGGACTTCATCCAATTCATGAAAGGCTTTCGGGGTTCCATGCTTCTCAGTGTGGCTATTGCACTCCAGGAATGGCAATGGCAATATATGGTTGTCTCAGGAAATGTGCTCCTGCTACAACACATGAGCCATGCCATGAAAATGGGCATGAAAAGCAGCAAGGGCTTTCTGGCTTGACAGATGTAGATGCTGAGAGAGCGGTGTCTGGGAATATATGCAGGTGTACAGGTTATAGACCCATTCTTGATGCATGCAAGAGCTTTGCAAGTAATGTTGATTTAGAGGATCTAGGAATCAATGCGTTCACACAATCATCAAAAGGTGGATCTCTTCCGCCTTATGATCTAAGTTTAGACCCTGTTTTCCCACAATTTTTGCTGGAGGAGTTAGATGCTAGTGAGAGACATGTTGCACGATATCAAGCTTGGGTCAAAGGAGCTACTGGCAATGCATCAGCAATGGATGAATCAGGGCAAGTGAGGTTCAGGCATGTTGAAATTGGAGCAGGAGGAGCTGATACTCAAGAACGGCTCTGGATCACTGCAACAAAGATGGAGGAGGTCTTTGATGCAATGGCAAAGTATGACGGTGAGAGCAAAGTGAAGCTTGTGGTGGGCAACACAAGTGCTGGCTATTACAAACATGTGAACCCAGAGGTCTTCATTGACATCAGTCAGGTAAAATTACTCCCATGCTTATCATATATGTCCCTGCAAGAAGACAATCAAAGAGATCATGGTATCCTGTGTTTTCAATTACTGCGTTTTCTTTCCTTGCCTTGTATCCTTGTTGCTTGTAATTCTCTCTCATTCTGTGGGTGCTAGGGTGATAGCATCATGTGGATATTATATTCTGTTGTCACCTAAGATGCACTTTAAAGAATGGAAGGTAGTTTGTGATTCAGTAACACTTTGCATCAATCATGACACATCCATCTATTAGAGCTCATTCCTGTTGAGTTTCTCCAGGTACCTGAGCTATTGTCTATTGATCAAGATGCCTATGCAATTGAAGTTGGTGCAGCCATCAGCCTTGCAAAGCTTATTGACCTTCTTGAGAATTTTCAACCTACAAAAGATGAGTCTCACTTGCATGATTGTGAAAATGGGTTTAGACAAGCGGAGGGGACAGGGGTGGATTCAATAGCATTGGCTTTAGCTTCCCACCTCAAGAAAGTGGCCACTGGACATGTGCGAAATCGAGGGAGTGTAGGGGGGAATTTGATAATTGCCCAGCAATTCCAGTTCCCATCAGACATCGCTACCATCCTTCTTGGAGCAGGAGCTAGTGTTAAGTGTCTTGGCAAAAGGGGAAACCATGTTCTGTTGGAGGAATCTAGCCTGGAGGATTTTCTTGCAAAAGGGATACCTGGTAGTGGTTGTGTTCTGCAGTCTGTGAGAATACCTTTAACAGATCGGCACAAAAGCAACAAGGGTGATGATACTCTTGGAAACTCTTCTTGTTGCTCCCGAGTGATGTTCAAGACCTTCAGAGCATCACCTAGGCCCTTGGGAAATGCTCTTGCCTATGTGAATGCAGCCTTCTTTGCCCGGGTGTCTACACCCAAAGAAGAGGAGGGAAACAACCCCACCCAAAATGTTATTGAGGAAGGAAGATTTGCATTTGGTGCCTTTGGAACAAAACATGCAATTCGAGCCCATGGGGTTGAGAAATTTCTTTCACATAAAGCTGTGACTCCAAGTGTGGTATTGGAGGCTCTCCAGTTACTGAAGATTGATGTTGTTCCATCCACTGAAACAAGCAAGGCTGAGTACAGAGTGAGCGTTGCTGTTGCTTTTTTGTTTGAGTTTCTCAGACCTTTTCTTGGAGCTGCAGCTATGACAATCCCCAAGGTCAGTTCATGCACCAAAATGTCATACTTAATTTAGTTCTGGCATTTCAAATCATATTGACTATTTGCTTCCCATAGCTCTCTAGCCTCACGAATTTATGTTCTTAATTGTTGGATATCTTTTCTTTGATGTCAGAACATCAAACAGGAGAACAGTGTCAAGAAGTGGCAACATAAGAATCAGTTGTTGAATAAGGGAAAGCAGACCTTTACTCCTCTTGATGATAATTATCCTGTTGGTCAACCTGTACCTAAAATGGTGGCTGAGCTGCAAGCATCTGGTATTCGGCTCTCCAATCATTTTGACCAAGACAGAGATTAGACTTATCGATGGTTTTTCACTCGTAGAATGTCAATGAAAATTCATAATCCTTTTCACATTTTGCGCAGAGCCGCCTCAAAGAAAAACATGATTCTGCACTTTGCATTTGTATTGAGGATTTTAGACTTGTCATGCACACAGGAAGTGCAATCAGTGGGTTAAGTGTGCAGCTCAGGGTTAACCCCTAAACCTTAAACCATTTCTGGCAGGAGAGGCTATATATGTGGATGACATACCATCACCTGAGAATTGCCTGCATGGTGCATTTGTATATAGTCAAGAGGCTTTTGCCAAAGTACAACACATTGATTTGAAGGCAGCCTTGGAGTCTGCTGGCATTGTGACATATGTCTCTGCCCAGGATGTGCCACCTGGTGGGAAGAATGTTTCAGCTGCCAACATTTTCCAGCAGGAGCCTCTTTTTGCCACAGATGTAGTCGAATATGTGGGCCACCTTTTGGGTGTTGTGGTATGTACACTTGCAAGTAAAGTATTGATTGTCTATGCTGATTGGAAATTAGTTCTTTACAAAGTGGGATTGTTGCATTGTTGCAGTCTCCTAGTAAATTAGGCAATGAGAGGCAAGAGCTGGCCACTAAGGGCATTGCAGTTTGTCAGCATTTAAAACTCGTGTAAGTGAACAGGTTGCAGATACAGCAGAGCATGCTCGGAAGGCAGCAGCTAAAGTAATAGTGGGTTATGATACCACAACAGTTGGTCCCCCAGTTCTGTCAATTGAGGATGCTATAAATCAAAATTCCTATCACCAATTGCACTGGCTTGCGTTGAACTCAATGTACCCTGTTGGAGATACAGTCAACGGGTTTGCAGGTGCTGACCTGATAATTGAAGGAGCTGAGGTACATATGTTTACAATCCTGTTTCAGCTGTATACTTTGTTCAAGTTTTCTGACTTCAAACTGTTTCGTAGAAGATGACTCTTCAAGATGGTATGAGTTCAAAGCTTAGTGCAATTCTTAGAAATATAATCCCTAAAATCTGACTTGCCAAATGAAGCTGTTAGATTTTTGCTTGATGTAATGTTGAATACAGGTTTCCACAAACTCACAGAAGCACTTCTATATGGAGACACAGGCCACATTAGTGATCCCAGATGAGGATGGCTGCATGCTTGTGTATTGCTCCACACAAAGTCCTTCCTATGTGCAGCAAAGCATTGCCGCTTGCCTTGGTTTACCAATGCACAATATCCGTGTTATCACCCGCCGGATTGGGGGTGGCTTTGGAGGCAAGGTTACTCGATGTCTTCCTGTAAGATCATCTACTGTCCCCATTATTTCCAATCAGGGTTCAGGTTTGGGAATTGAAGATTCTTTGGCAATGAAGTAAAAGGAACACTAAATGGGTGTTTTGCTCTGAGGGGTGAAGGACAAATCTGCACATCACTGCTGGGCCCCAAGTGTATGGAATCATGAGGTCTTTATGAACAACGGTCCTTGTTTCTATGATTTCTAATCACTGCACAATTTTCCTGACTTCAGCTTGCAGTGTCATGTGCTCTGGTGGCATACAAGCTAAAGCAGCCGGTGCGAATGGTGCTTGACCGCAACACAGATATGGTCCTTACCGGAGGCCGCTCCCCCACACACACAAAATTTAAGGTTGGGTTCACAAAGGAGGGCAAGATCTTGGCTCTCCAAGCTCAGATATTCTGGGAGGCAGGGTTTGAACCAGATTTTTCTAATATGTTTCCTTCTTTTCTGATGCGAGGCTTGAGAAAATATGACTGGGGTGCAATGGATATTGATGTTAGAGTATGTAAGACGAACAAGGTTCCAACCACTGCATTTCGAGGCCCCGGTCACACTCAAGGCTCATTTATTGCTGACGCAATTGTGGAACGTGTGGCCTCTGAGTTGGGTATGGATGCAGATGAAGTAAGAGAACGAAACCTTCACACTTCAACAAGTCTGGGAAGGTTCTATGGGCCAGATATTACGAATGAACCAGAGTTTGTGGATGAGTCTGGAGAATATACCCTACCTAAGCTATGGGCCAGGCTCAAGGCATCAGCAAAATGGGAAGAGAGAAAACAACAAGTTGAGAGATTCAATGCTGAGAACATTTGGATCAAGCAAGGCCTTGCAATGGTGCCATGAATATACATGGTTTCTTCAAAGAGCAATGTAGCAAAAGTGAGCATTTATTCTGATGGCTCAATCGTGGCAGAAGTTGGTGGAAATGAAATAGGGCAGGGACTTTACACAAAAGTGAGACAGATGATTGCATTTTCCTTGAGCCAATTGTGGTCACAGGTCAGCTCGCATTACCATAGTCTGTTGTTCAGAGTTCTTGTTGCTTCTTGTTTTGTGTAGTTTCCACAAAACATCCCTCCAGGCAGATTCTACAATCATTGCAGAACAGTGCATTTGAACACAATCTCTTGGCCGTAGGATAATTAAATTTGCAGTTTTGTGGCATTGATGCACAAATCTGGAAAAAATATGCTTGTTTAAACAGGGAAGAGGAGTTGACATGTCAAAGATACGGATAGTCCAGGCAGACACAATCAGCATGGCAAATGCAGGTATGACAAGTGATAGCACCACATCAGAGGGAAGTTGTGCTGCTGTCCGAGCAGCTAGTGAAATGTTGGTTGCCAGATTACGACCCATCAAGGAAAAACTTGAAAAGGAAGGGATTACTGGTGAACTTCCTTGGGAGACCCTCATTGCACAGGTACATTAAGTTCTCATGAAGTTCTTACTACTCTAGGCTTTCAAGGATGACCTGTGTCATAAGGAATGAGAAGAAATTGTGGGTAAAATTGTCCTCGTGTTAAATTGAATTTCTGATGGTGGTGTGTGGCAATTGAGAACTGGATGAAGATGAAAGCTTGAGATTTCTGAATTGTCTGCATGAGTTAGTGTCTATGCAATGTGATCATCTCAGGATCCTTTCAAAAGCTTATGACAATTGCCGCAAATTTTCTTTCTTGAGAGTCACAACAGAAACTTCTAGTGGGAATTGTTGGGGGCCTTCCAGTTCAGTGAAACACAATTTGCATGTTTAAAGCAATTGCCATGGAAGAAGATCCATCAACTCAGGGATGTCTATGAAGTACATCTGGAAACTTACATGGCCATGTCTGGAGCAAATCATGTAAACAGGCAGCATTCACTACAGACTTGACAGCATATGCACAGTGGACACCAGATGAAAGGCATTACCTTCTCTTTGGAGTTGCAGCTTCGGAGGTGAGGCCTTTTCAGAATGTCTTGACAATGAGATGAATTTTGAGTAGGCTTTCATTGAGTAATTTCAATAGGATTGTTGCAGGGGGCTTCCTGCACAGTGGGCTCTTGAGTGGTATGACAAACCACAATTAAGCCCATATGCACTTCTGTTGAAATGGCAGGTGGAAATCAATGTGCTTACGGGTGAAAGAAGCATCTTGGCAACAGATCTCATATATGATTGTGGCAAGAGTTTGAACCCAGCGGTTGATATTGGCCAGGTGCATCCTTCATCCTTTCTATACAATTTGTCTGCTCTGAAGTACCTTGCCAATTTTAGATCACAGCATTACAAAACTATGTCAAGGAAGCTGCTAAATTTTCAAGGACCATCAGCATAAAGAGCATACCTGTTCTGAGTCATCGCAACTGTGCAGGTTGAAGGTGCATTTGTACAAGGCATTGGGTTTTTCATGACAGAGGATGTGGAGATGAAGAATGGAACTCTGGTGTCAGATGGAACATGGACGTACAAAGTTCCCACAGTGGACACCATTCCACAACGCTTGCATGTTGAGCTCTACAATGGTCCTGCACACCAGCACCGGGTTCTTTCCTCTAAAGGTGACCTTGCACTCACTCCTGAACTACTAATGGGTTGTTTGTTCTTCATGCATAACTCCTGTAGCTCATGCTGCTTCTTCTTCCTGTAGACCAAGTGCTTTTGATGTTGATGTGAGGTTTTGGTTCATGGCAGCGGTCGGGGAGCCTCCTTTGCTACTGGCAGGATCAGTCCACATGGCAATTCAAAATGCCATCGAAGCTGCCCGGAAAGAGAATGCCCGATGGTGTGCACAACCCAATGTAGAAGAAGAAAGTAAACTCAAGACCACAAACATTTTCCGTCTAGACACTCCTGCAACAGTGGATCGAATCAAACTATTGTGTGGTCTGGACAACGTGGAGTTGTATTTGGAGGCCTTAGTGAGGATGGAGCAACAATCAAACACTGATAGTAGTGTGAAGACTATTGAATGAAATATTTCATATGACCTCTGTGCAAGCTTCTGGATGAAGGAATTATTAGCATTGTTACTACTCATGTGCCACTCACTTCAAGTAGCAGTCCTTCCAGCCTATAAATATGAACAATAAACGTACATGTATTTTGAAATTTATGGATTATAACCATATTACATAATTTGTTAGTTTCATAATAAAAGATTACACTTTTTTATTTCATTATTCTTTGATCTAATTCAATTTTTTAAATACAATAATTTTAAATGTTATATTCAAAAAATGTAATGTAATCATTTGGGTTATAGATTTGAATATAATTTTTTTGATGCTATCTAATTTATTTCAATATTACACCTAACCTACTAACAAAAAATGTTATCTCAAAACATATAAACATACTATTTTATTTTTTTTAATTGCATTATGACCTTATTACATAAATAGGTAGTTTCATAATGAAATTGATTACACATGTCTATAATTTTATTAGTTTTTTTTCAATTCCATAATTACATTTTATTAATTTCTTAACATAGAAAAATACAATATTCTAAATACTTATTTCAAAAAAATTAATATAATTTTCTAAAATAAATTATTTAGGTTGTAAATTCAAATATAACACTTTAATTACTTCCAATTTATTTCAAAATTTTATTTAACTAAGTTTTGGTAACATGTTTAATTCCACATGCCAAACATTACACTAAATTAATCTTTTGATATGGGTCATAAATTCAACTATAATATTGTATTAAATTTTATTTTTTAAATATCAAAATGAAATGAATTTCATTTTTTAGATTATGTAAATAAAATCCACCTTTTTTCTATAAATTTTAGTTGTAATTTTTTTTTTACTTTTTTCAATCACATTAAAACCATTAAATTAGTTCAAAAATGTATTCCAAAAATTATGATGTAATGTCTTCTAATCCTTGGTAATTATGTAGTTATGTAATGACATTAGTTAATGTAGTTAATTCAAGTTCAATAACATGTTTGTGAAAAATAATTATATAATATTTTTCCATTTTAGTATTGCTCCACGTCCAAGAATAACGTTATAGTCGCAATGTGTCATGTTTGCATGATTGAATGTAGTAACATTAATTATTCATCTAGTTGAACAATGAGCCATGTGGGTGTTGTATTCATCACATGTATAACATGGTCTTTGATTTGATTAAGTAGCTAGTTTTTAAAAATTAAAGTAGACATACCTAATATTGATGTTAGTCAAATTAAACATAATCAATCATTTCAAACTAATAGCCTTGATTCTATAATTAACTTAGTCACGATGTTAAGTTAGCATAAAAACCATGGTTTTGTTTTAATGATACTACTTGTTGAATTTGTAGATTGTCTCCACTATCTTGATTTATCATCTTGTATTTGAGTTTGTTTAAGTTGTTTGCAAGAACCTTTTCTTAATCAACCATTTCCATTAAAAACAACCAAAAGGTACATTATTTGTACATTGAAAAATATCAAATCAATTTCAACCTACCTAATAATAAAATAAAAACTATAATGGGTGCAAACATGAATATATATAAGGCTAGACTTGCTTGTTTGAATGATTGTTTAATTTGAAATATTTTTAAAATATTTTTGTTATATTTTGTTTGAAAGTTCAAAAAAACCAAATTTGACCCAAAACAAAGTTGTAATATACTATTATGTAAATATATGTTTTAAAAACCTCTCTCAAGATATGTCATGTTAAAAAAAAGTCTTCCAAAAACTAAGAATCCTTAATATGTTTAATTAGTGAATGCTTTTGAATAGTTTATTTTCATTAAATTCATTCCGATTCATATCATATGTTTCCATAACATATTACTTGCAACATTATTATAATTTTTAATACGAAAACATGAAAAACTAAGCATTGGTTACAACTACTTTGGCTCTTGTTAATGTGATTGCACCTTGACCTACATACCTATTTAACCTACCTAACCCCACTAACCTACCTACCCAACCTTTTACCATATCACCATGATTATTTTAAGTCATGATCATAAAACATCCAAAGTGAAAATTGAACCCTCACCTCTTCAACTGCATTGCATGGTGACAAATAATGTCATTGAAAAAAATATAAACACATGTATATTTTTAATTATGTAGTGATGTGATGATGATTATGAAATTTAAATTTGATTTGTTAAATACATACCTAATAGGTAGGTATGTAGGTACATGTACTTGCCTACCTAGTTATTTACATAATGTAATTAAATTTTGATTTGGTAGGTACCTAAGTACCTACCTACTAACATGCCTACATAGGTGCCTACCTATGTACATTGTACCTACTTGTGTAGGTCGGTACACACATACATTGGTGCCTACCTACCTACCTAATTACTTATGTTTTTGGTAAGTACATTGAATAAGTATGTACCTACATAGGTACCTAGTAGCTAGGTATTTAAGTACCTATATCGCTAGGCAAGTATGTACATAGGTAGGTATGTAGGTCTAGGTAAATTAGTACCTAGGTACATAGGTACCAAGTATGTAGATAACTACCTACCTACATACATACCTACCTATTTACTTGATAAGTACCTTGCATAGGTAGGTACCTACATAGGTATCTAGTACTTACATTTGATACCTACTACCTATAATATTGCATCAAAATTAGCATTATAGTCACATGTATGGTGGGGCATCACAATTAGGATCATGGTGATGTGTTTGAGTGATTTATTTTTACTCACAATAGTTGAAGTCCAAAATGCGCATAAGTAATGAATCTTCCACATGTATGACATTTTTTGAGGTAATAAATACCTAGTTGTAATGAATCATAACAAACACACCTACTTTCCATCTTAGTCAAAATAGACATAGATAGTCATTTCAAAACACATGACTAATTAACCTTGATTTTAAAGTCAATCTAAGCATAATACTACCAATGAAAAAAAAATGGTTTTGTTGTGGTGATCTTTTAGAAATTGTTGCTTGTAAGACAAAATCCAAATTTAAAACCAATTCACATTGAAGAAGCTAGTGAATTATATTGCTTATGGCACTCATAACAATTGGACCACAAACCATTCATGATTGGAGAATTTCTCTTTTTTGAAACCTAATAGAATGTTTAATTCTACTATTGTCTTATTGGGATCAACCATCATGGAAAAGAATTGGTACGGAGGGTTGGGGTAGCTCCACATTAGTTCATGTGAACACTACAAAATTTAGTTCTACTACTAGAAAAAGGCAAAAAAACAAAGTTAACTTGAGAAACTTGAGGAAACAAACAATAAGAAGAAGTTACCCAACTTGATTATTACATTAAGAACTACAAAATAGTTGAAAGATGGTTGAATGCAAAATACAACTAGTAAGGTTCAATAAAGGATACAAGGACACTTCCATACATTAGTTCAAAATGGAGATTCCAATTACACATGTCTCTTGACCTACTAAAATAGCCCCTTCTTTTTACCGGAATAAATGGTGGTTACTTCTAAACAAATCCTACTTTCATTCCTCCTACCATTATTTCCTTAAATTGTTGCAACAATCCTTCCTAGAATTACTATGAGGTAGGTAAAGAAAGTCCACTTTGCTTACTATCATTTACCCAATTGGTATAGTAACTACAATAAGATTATATATATATATATATATATATATATATAACAAGTACATGGAGCGATTCACATTGAAGTCTTAATGCCAAACTCTAGGAATCAAACTTTAGAAGCTCACAAAGGCAAATACAAGTATTAGAAGCAAACATGAAATATTTTGTATGTAAACTATAAAGTTTGGTACTACCACCACTCAAAGTAATTCATTATGTTTTCAATTTGTAACAAATTTATGTGTGCATGAGAGTTTCTAAGAGAGAGAAAGTAATGAAGGACTTTAGAATTCCAACATGGTTAGAAGTTTAAATGAGAAACAAAATTACATCTATTCCAAGACCATCATCCTCACATCTACATGATTTTTTTTGGATAATTAACATAGAGTTGAAAACTAGTAATAACTTAGATTTTATTGATTATAATTCGAAGTCATTGTTTTATTTAGAGTCATGATTTTTGAACCACAAATTAATTTAGCTTCAATAGTGGAAACACACGAAACTAAATACCAAAAAATCATAACTAGTTTACTATATATGGGGTGTATTTTACACCCTCTTTCAAACCACAATTTTTTGTTTTCATGATTGTACAATTGATTAAGTTACATTCAAAATGCTAGGTTAGTGACCATAAAATTACTCCTATTGCAAACTTTCAAACCATTCTCCCTAAGGGCTTTGTGGAAAGGTGTACTCATTATTGGGTACTTGGGACATGTGTAATGTTAGTTTATTTTGACATTACTTTCTTTTACACAAAATGGTAGTGGCATTTGATGTGTTTTGTCATTACTTAACTTAGGTGTGCAATCAACTCCTAGGATGGACAACAAAATGTCCTTGCCAAGATGAAGGAAAATGGATGTCATGATCTTTGCATTCTTTCATGTAAAATTGAAAATTAACAGGAGTTTGTCACAATCCCATCCCAAAGTTCCCACAAACCTCTTTTGTATCAATGTGTGAAGCTAAAAAATGCACCCAATATTTTCAAGTTTTTTGTAATGCACCATATTGAAAAGTTTACTAATTGATATTTTGTGGTAAACCTTTGGGGGCATGTCAATGTTTGTCCTAACATGTGGAAAACCAAATTTCTAACCATTTTGATATTGCCAGCATTGTCACAAAACATAATGCTAAAGTTATATATGTTCAATCTCACTTAAGAACCTCCTTAGCTAAACAATGTCCTTAATGCCTTCTAGTAATGCTACATAGATAAATAGGCTTTAGTTGAATATAGAACCACCATAGACTACTTCTACCACATTGTGACAATAAAAAAATTCCAATTTTAAGGCCGTAACCATTAATAAACCTTCTAAGTTATGTATTACATCACTAATCAATGAAAACATAGGTTTTTACTTCAATGTTATTGCCTTTCTTGTAAAGAATACCATAATTTGTGGTGCCCTTCAGTTACCTACATTACAAACTTACAAGGCTTCATTGGTTTATACAAATTTTGTGCAAAATCCAATTTTCATAAGTTCGTACAAAAATTGCACAATTTTTTTGTTATGGTTAATATGAATGATATTTGTATGTATTCAATATCTTAAACATTTAAATAAATGAGACATTTATTTTGAATGACATACATGAATGTTCATGTTTAAAATTGCATAATTTTATCCAAATTACATTACAATAATTTCACAAATTTAGTTAAAATGTAAATTGTACACACTTCACATCAAAGCATCACAAGTAGAAAAGACACATCATTTATATAAAAATAGTCTTTATATTTTTTGTGTAATTTTTACATTTTGAAGCTCACAAATTTTGCACGAAAATATTGTTTTACAATTTTCACATAGATTTTATTAAAATTTTGTGATATTGTAAATTTGTGATGTAAAATTTTATTATATTATATTTAAATAGGGTAGTTGGGAGCATGGGGGGACAATATGTGTTAATTCTTCCCACTACATGTGTCAAAAAAATTATTGTTTGGGGGTTATTATGTGAAGGGGTTTTAAATTTTCCCACTTTATTATTTAAAATTTAATATTCACATATTTAAACCTAGCACCCTAAATTTCATTTAATTTTTATGTTTAAATTGAATTTTGGGACCATATATTTGTTTGATTTTTTAGTTTGAATTGATGATGAAAGAAATAAGGTGATTATATGTGACTAAAGAAACATCATGCATGAAATGCTCAAATTTAATTTTTAAAATGCATCAACAAAACATCTCCATGCCATATAACATTTCAAATTATGAAAACTTTGTTTGGCACCCACAAAGTCAATATAGACAATAAACATTTGGTTCACTTTTGTGAGGAAAAAACATGCAATAAAAAATGATTTTTTTGGTTCCAAAATTTAATCATAAAAGGTGAGGACAAGGTGTGCATTACAACCCAAATAAACGAACCACCAAGTTGCTACATCTAGGCCTTCATCAACTCCTTGTCTAGACCAAGTAAATAACACCTCATTAATGCTACCCTCTTTTATTCTAAACTTTTATTATAAATTACATTTACCTTTTCCATCTTGCTACTAAGAATTAATACATATTATAAGTCTTTTTTTAACATATGTTATATTTTTTTCTATCTTTTTCAAATGCATATTATTGATGCATATCCTATATGGACTTAATCACATTCAAACAAGTTAAAAACCATGTTGGATGATTGTCAAAACTACAAACTTTGGTATATATGTCTATGCGGTCCCATCTTAATGCCATATTAATTATGGGAAGTTGTGTTTAATGAGTAATATGAATGAACCAAAAAATCTAAATTTAATTTCCAAATTCTTTAATTTCATCCTTTGTTTTGTGTTTAAGAACCTTTGAAGTTGAACAAGTGTAGATGCATATAAAGAACTTGTTGTACACATCTTTAATTTTTGCAAACAACATTTTTTGACATTCAATTATTTTGAGTAATAGGAAGTATTAACCACACCTAAAAAGTAGTCAAAATATTAAAAATATGTAACTTATTTTTTTGGGTGAAATTTAAAGTCTATTTGAAATTGAAGAATGTTTTTGTGTTAATGTGATGCAATGTGCATAATGTGAAAAGAAAAAAAATCTTTTATTGTTGTAAGAAAATGATTTATGGAATCATCAATGTGTTTTGATGTGATTTGAAAATTTATTAAATGCACCACAAAATAATGTGCATTTTCAAATTTTCTTTTTTAAAAAAGTTGATTAGCACAAAATTGATGATGTACATGTGGCAATGCCCAATTAATCTAATTGGGGACAATTTGCAGCAAGTCCCACCACTATGCCAAACATGACATCCATGATTAATCCTATGTGACTACAAATGGCAGAAATGAAGGGTTTGATTTGACTATAATTCAAAAGAACCAATTGTAAAAAACCATGTTTTGGCATAAACCATCTAGGACCTTGATGCACCAATGAATCAAATGCAACTTGGCTCAATTTGAAACACCCAACAAAGAATAATTTGGGTTCATAAAGTGGGTAAATTCAAACTAATAAGAGCCAACAATGCACCCTTAAAGTTTTTATTGAGAGTCCTTTGAAATCATGACATGTTGATATGGTAGCCCATGATTGGCCAAGTAGTGTTTAAATAATGCTAAAATTCAATTAAAATTTTTTTTTACAATGTTTTTTAAATGATTTTAGTATTATACATTCATTAGATTACTTTGAAATTTATCCAAATGTTACAAATTGATATATTAAAAATGTTCTTGTTAAAATTCATCAAACATTCATGAACATGAATTAATACATACATTTGCAATCATGTAAGCCTAAAAATGTTTTTAGTTTAAATATGAAATTTGAAGTCTTTGCATGCCTTATCCATAGTGTTGTGGACAATATTTTAATCTAGGTGGGTTTCATTAATAAAAGAGTTTTATTGGGTTCAAACATGTTAATAGAACCACACCCACCACTTTGGTGATTTTTTTTTGGGAATATTTTTAGAATATTTTGAAAAAAAAATCTTATGATCTAAAAAGATGTTACATTAGGGTGAAAACATGGTAAATTAGACCAAAAAAGTTTCCTGCCTAAAATGTAGTTTTTCAATATGGCAAATTTCGATGTAAACATTGTAAACAAGTAGATTAAAATCATCTTTTAAGTGTCATAATGAAAATATCTATGCTTCCATTGAGTTTATTTCTAGTTGAATACAAAATTTGAAAAAAAAACTAGTGTAATAAAATTAAGTAACAATTATGATTGAATTGATTGATGAATATTGTGTTTTTTCATACTTTTACATTAGAAGTTTGATGCATTTTGATAATAATAGGAAAAAGATGGAAGTTTATAAGTACATTCTAGTGCATCATTAACTTGAAAGTAACAAAAATCTAATATTTGATCTATTTGCAACTTATTTTGTAAGTTGTGACTTTTGCTTATATTTTAATGAATTTTACTTATACCTCCTTTAAACATGTGGTTGTTAAATACAATTGTAACAAAGTCAAAGAATTGTTCATATTAAACATTGTCCTCAATAATATTTTAAAGCTCAATACATCAAAGTTTACTTGATGGCTACTTTCCATTCATGCTACAAGCACTACAAGTAGTTTAATTTACCATGCTTGGACCCATTATACTATTATGTAAAGACATGTATAAATAATCTCTCCCAAAATATGTCACATTAAAAAAATCTTCCCAAAAGCAAAAGTCCTTATAGATTGTAATGTTTAGTAAATGTTTTTGAGTATTCTATTTTCATTATATTCATTTTAAATCATACCACATGTTTCCATAATATATTAAAAAATCATATTATCATATTTTAGACCACTACAATTCTAAATTGCATCACTATCATCCATTTTGTGTCTTTACATGGTCAAATAGGACTAGGCAAAGGAGTACAAGAGAGGGTGACATTTTGACAAAATTTTGGTACACCATAAAGAATTTGAACCCAATTGTGAATCATACCAAGATATGTTAACTACTTTATATTTTTGTTTCTTTTATCATAAACTACAACTTTGTTTTACATGTCATGAACATTACACCCCATTTACATGTGATAAAGGATTCTTGAAATTTTGAAACATACTTTGAATTTCTAAAAATTTCAAATTCTATAATTTTTAAATTGTGAATGTTTTTTGAACGGGGGTAATAGGTTACTATCATCTAATTTTCCTTTCCATTTAAAATTTTACATTAAAAGAGTCCTTTACCCTAGTCCTTTGCAAAATTAACTACTTATGAAAAAACTATTATTTAAGTTCAAGAGTTTGTTACTAAAACCAAAACCCAAAATTCAATTTAATGAATTTTTAGTTTGAATTCCTCAACACTCATATTAGTCATTTAACACAACTTCAAATGATTAACATAATTATAAAATGTTCAAACAAAAACATATGTAAAAACATTTATAGTTTTCATCTTTTATATGGCATGGTTTTAGGCTCCTTTGAACATATTTGCACCCATCTAGTCACAAATTTGATCATAGTTATAAATCTCATTCCATGATTTTACAATTGTGGTCATGTCAAACACATGATTACATATATGATTGGACATACAACTATACATGTAACTACACATGATGAACATGTAACTATAAATATGGCACATGGCCTCTAGGTAACCTAACTTAATTACCTTAATTGCCTAGCCTAACTTAGCCTAGGCACTTAACCTAGCCTAAACTAGTCACCTAACTTAACTATCTAACCTAGTTTAAATTGCCTAATGTTGACCTACCTACCAACCTACCCACCCACCCTACCCTACTCTACCATATCTACTTTAGCTAGCTTCTCACTTTAAACTAACATTAAGTTAAGTTAACCCCCGAGGCAAATATAGAAGTTGCATGTATAAAAACTTGAACCTTTCACTTACGTAATAAGAAACTAAATCTTTAACCAATGATCACACATTCAAAAGATAATACAAATTTGTCAACCTATTATAATCATGAACATGTGTGTTTATTTCACATTTTCTAACACTATTAATTATGTAGGAAAATAAGTAATAAGTATGTAGGTAAATAGGTTGTAGGTAGGTAAATAGGAATGAACTTGCATGTAAGTAGATACCATCCACCCACTTAATATTACCTACCAACATACTTACATTGACCAATGCCTAGCCTAGCCTAGCTACCCACTTAACCTAACTTAACCAACTAGCCTATACAATTAGTTTAATTACCTACCTAATGTAGCTTAGCTTAGCTACCTACCCACCTATCATGGCTTAGCCTAGGTAGGTATGTTAGGCTAGGTAGGTACATTAGTATAGGTAGGTACGCTAAGTTAGGTAAGTAACTTAATTTATAAGGATTTGTGCAAATGCTTATAAATAATGAACTAGTTAATTAAAATGATGTGGCAACAATATTGGATTGGTTATTTAAAAGGAATGTCCTTAAAACCATGATTTACAAGTTGACATAAAAATCTTATTATTTTTTAAAAATTAATTCTATTATTATGTAAAGATACATTTAATTTTTTTCCATAAATATGTCATTTTCAAATATGTTTAAGTCCTTTAAAAAGTTTGTTAAACAACAAAAAAACTATTGGTTACATTATTTTAAAAGTGCTTTCGAGTGTTACATATTGACCATTAGATTAATTTTCATACATTATAAACATTATTGTATAAATGCATCAAAAAATTTCAATGTTAACTTGATGTACCATTTAAAACCACTATGAAAAAATAAGGTGTTTTGGAATGGAGGCTTGCAACTTAAGGTATTTCTATGGCATCAATGCAATATCAAACAAGTTGCAAAATTGCACCAAACACAACTTGTCATATATAGAACCATATATTTATTGAAAATATGTGCAACTAGGTGCAACTAGGTTGCAACTAGGGTATTCACATAGGTTTTTTATGCAAATGTTTGAAATGTTTATGTGATTTTTCATTCATACATCAATGAAATTTTTTTATTGATGTTCATTGCAACTAATTTACCATTAAAGGTACAAAAAGAAAAGAAGGATTAAGGCAACTAAGTATCAACCCACTAAAAACCAACAAGCACGTATATTTGAGTATTATTACATAACTACATTCCCATGCTTGGACACCCTCTCATAACTAAAGATGTTTGGAAATTGGGCACAAAACTAGCAAGTAATTCATATGTTTTCACTATAATACTCTTCAATAGTTGTATAACATTTGTGATGCTAACTTGCAACTATTTGTGATTAAAAATGAACCATTAAGCAATTAACAAACTATTTTTTGTAATCAAAACTACTAATTTGGAATATATTTTGGAACTATTTAACAACTAAATATTTACAATGGATATATAATTTTTATGGAATGGAATTCATACAAAATTGTAATTATTTATATTACTAACTTTATGATTATTGTGATGCCAGGACACAATTATTCATCATCATGTCCAACACACCTTGCACACACATTATAGTTGTCCAAATCATAATACACAATGCATAAGTGCATTCCATCACTATTAATAAACAACAAAAAATTGATTTGAAAAAATATGCATTGACATTCAAGGTTGGAAAACACATAACATGAGCATTTAAAAAATTGTTCCTTCCTATTGAAATACAATTTGATTATAAGTGTATAATGCCCAAGCTACTTATGGCAAATATTTTCCTCTTCTCATACAAAGGGTCATCGCAAAGTTGATGAACTACAACAATCAAATATTATCATCTATAACACTTCGATTATATTTTCATTTTGTGAAATATCTTCTATTTTGTTAAATGGAACAAATCACAATTTCTTCATTCCACCTTGTCTACTTTTAAAATATGCTAATTTTGATATTCAATGTCACATGTGAAATGAGATCAATAAAATATAAATAACCATGTGGTCTACAAGATATCTAGATGTCCATATATACTTTCAACCTAAATTAAATTATTTTATAAATTATGCCACTAATTTTGTTCCAATAAACAACATACATAAAAACTTTAAACTAATTTATCACTAAGATCCAATGTACATTTAACACATTATGAATTATTATAAACTAAATTACAACCTACATTTGCACATTGATGATTATCCAAATAAAATGCATCACATAATTGGAACATTGAAATTAAAGTTCACCATATTTAGTTTCTTACTTCACTAAGTTGTATTTTGGCATTTGTCTTCTTGCATAATTTATTTTGGTTCATTACACAACAAACAACAACACACTTAGTGAAATAGTTATTGACAACCTAGCAAAATTATATAACACCACATGCATTTTCTTTAAAGGCTATAATTTTCAAGCACAAACACCATTTTCCTTTTTGTGAAAGCTTTACTTTATATGTACAACTTTGATTTTGATGTATCCAAACATTATCAACAAGATCCTATAACACAAAAACAATGAAAGTTATCAATAAATGCACAAAGTGACATGTGTGTTTAAACAAATTAGTTTTATTTCAACTCTACCTTTCTCCCCAAAATCCAAATGTTCAAACACACTAACAAAAACTAGAACATCAACTTGTCATCATCAAATTTTAGTTCACCCTTTCCAAATCCTTCATCATTATAAATTACATCTTACAAGTCAACCTTTAAACAAAATGGATGTTTTCCTCACATCAAATCCTTCATGTTGTCCTTGTGGTTGAATTGTTCACATTCAACATTACTTCCCTAGACATGGGCAAAGTTTGAATTTGGTTGCCTACAAGTTATAATATAATGGTTTGACTAGATTTTTGAAAACTTTGACATAAAGTGCTAAATTTTTCTCAAAAAATAGACAAATGAAAAATAGTTTAATTTATGCTAAAGTTGCTCAAGTATTACGGTACATCACAAAGAGATTAAGAAGTGCACAAAATGTTTTGAGAAAAAATCCTTTCTTTTCTAGTTCATCTTGGATTTTTGGAGACCAAACATAGGCAATGAGGGTCATTGATGCAAAGGGGGAGATCTATTAACTTACTACTAGGTCCAAGTTGGCTAATAGGAGGCACTTTGACCAAGAACTATGTCTTTAAAAACATAATATTTTACAAAATATGTTTAAAAACATGATTTGCAAATTGAATTTTAAATTATTTTAATTATGATGAACCAAAAGAATGTTGAATTCTACTATAATCTAAAGGTGTATGTATACAAAAATTTCGATAAAAATGTCATTTTCACATCATTTGAAGTCTTCTAAAAAGTCCTTGTAACCAAAAAAAAGACACCGGTTACATTGTTTTAAAAGTTATTTTGGGTGCTAAATATTGATTGTATTCATTTCAAATTTTCCAAGTGTTCCCATAACACATTAGGATCATTGTTGTACAAGTTCATTAAATCTTTCAATGCCAATTTAAGTAATCATTACCACAATAGAAATTAAGTAGGGATTATGTACCAAAGTGATTCCTAGTAGACAAATTTGACCTACCACATCTCTTACTTTTCCATATCCTACTCAAATATCAAATTGAAATCTAGTTGCATACCAATATAATTATATAGTTGAAAACTAGTTGTAAAAAAAATGTTTATATTCACCTCATGAATGACATGGCGATGGATGTGCTAGCTAATGATTGCCATGATGGCAATGCACAAACATGGCACGATTGTATAGTCCAAGGCCATAAGTCAATTGCAAGATAGTTGTTTAGAACAACTCTTGTGCAACTTACATCCAAAGTCAAAATACACTAACCACAATTGTATATATGGGGCATGTTTCTATTGTATAAGGGTAACTCTTACAACTAATATGTTACTACAATAAAACTTTATGAATTTCAAATGTGGCCTTATATTTTTAAATGCATTATATTTCCATGAAAAGATGTAGTTTAGTTGCACATTAGTTCTAAAGACATTTAGTTGCAAGGTAGTGAGGTTTTTATTAACTTGTTTTCTCATAATGAACATATAATTTTAACAATGGCTACACACATTCCATGGCTAAATTTAACATGGACCTACTCCTATCTTTAATCTCACATGACTATTACACTAATAACTAAAACCTTTAAAAATATGAAGTTCATCTATCACATACTTTTTGGTAATGAGGACATGTTTGTGGAAAGGAAACTACTTAAGGAAAAGAAATGATTGAGTGTTTATTTTAGTGGGAAATTCATGAAGTACCTAGTAATAATTGAATGTGAATTGATCATATATATCATTTCAATTCACTCATCATTTGGATGAGGTTCTTCATTCAAACAAGTGTAAGTGTGTGAAAAATAAAAAATTGTTGAACATTTGCTCTCTTTTGAAAAGTAACAAGAATTGTGTTAAAGGCCTTGTGTAAAAAAAATTCATTTATGTGTTTATCAAAACACTAGATGAAATGAAAGAAAAAAATTCCCTAAAATAATTAATTAAAAAACAAATTCTTGCCCAAGTCAACAACCCACCCCCCTCCCCCCCCCACCAAATGCCCCCCACCAAATGTGCTTTCACCCTATTGGATGCCTTAAGGGTAGTTGCAAGATAAGGTGGACCATTTTTTGTGTGTCATGTGTTAACATGTTCATAAAATCATCATTATGCCAAATTTTCCATTGAATTAAAATTCTCAACTTGAATAAAAAAAATCTACAAAAATAATTATAACATATATCCTCCAAATATAGCTTTTATTGGACTTTTGAAGTTGAAAAATATGAACTAGTTTTAAACTATAACTTTATACAAATAAATTTTTGTTTATCAATTTTGTTTGGGTTATTTTATAGGGATTCAATATATGATATATTAAAGCAAAAGTAACATAGAGAAAAAAATTGTTATAAAAATTTTAACCCAAAAATAGATATGAATTTCTAAATGTCTTAAAATGGACATTATTTTCAAAAGCCCATATCATATTCATTTTTTAATGTATTTTATTTTTTTCTCTTAACATGCGTATTAAAAAGTCATATAGTTGGTATTTTATTCACATAATCTTTATTATTTTATTAACCACCTTTAATCCCCAATGTAAACAATGATATCAAAATAGACTAAAATTTTAACACTCCTAAATGGACTTTTTATGGACTATTTATCCATATGAATTAGTCCACCTTACCTTGCAACCACCTTTAATGGTTAGGAGTTGAATTATTAATTTAACTTTCAACTAATCAATTGGCCATAATTTGTGTTTTAAATCTCCAAATTGGGAATAAAACCCATTTAAAATACATATTTATCAAGACCTTTCTAACCAAGGTTTTTCTTTTTTATTTTGTGAAATAGGTGGGTTGGTGAAATTTAAAAAAAAATCTTAGCCAAATTTGGCTATAGGTCAAAAAGGACATTTAAATAAATTAAGTATCATGTTATTTTTTAGCGATGTATTGGAACTTTTTATTTAAACATGGCAATTTTTAAAAATTCCCCTCAAAATATGGCAATTTCATAGGAATTTTCCCCAAACAAACCTTTGTATGAATTGTGCTACCTTGTTTTGTGTTGTTAAGTGGCAAAAGTTTCCCAAAAAAAAGGATATTTTTCCAACAATTTAAAGATGCCCAATTTGGAAATTTTTTGATCTTTGAAACCATGTTCCAAACTTGGTAATAACCCCCAAGCCTCTAGAATCTAAATTCCCACAAATGGCAATGCATTTAGGAGTCTTGGGGAATCCTTGCACTCCCAACATTTCCTTGTTCACAGGGGGTGTGTGTTTGGGTGTTTCCCTTACCTTAACTTATTTTCAACAAGCCATTTAAAAATAAATTGTTTTGTACTTAAATTTGGTCATGAGCCCAAAGCTAGGATTCCAATAGGTTGGTTAGGTGGATACTAATGTTGGTAAATAATTAGTTTTTTCATAACCATTGGGTAGATTTGTTTTCCCCATTTATTTTGTTTTATATCATAAAAAATGTTAAATGTTTTAGGGTTGACAACCTATTTAGATGATAACCAAATCATTCGGGTAAGTTATTATATTTTGAAATATTAATATTAGTTAGTTAGGTTATTAACCGATATCAAAACAATCAAATAGTTTATTAATAACATGATTGATAACCTAATTGATAACTGAATTAAAATTCAATAATTGGCCAACACAGGTGGATACCATCAAAAAGTTACTTTGTTTTTCAATACTTTTTTTGGTAACACAACTTGACTAGATGTTGCAAGTTGAGGCTTTTGGTGTTCATTTGGTTTTTGAACATAGGATTTTTGTTGAGCAAAAGTTCAAAATCAATCACCTATTATTGGTATTTTAGTGGAAATGGGTGGTTCAAGATTGACAAATGAAGCATTGAGTTGACAAAAGACTTTCCTTTCTAAAAAGGCATTGTTTTACTCACTCAAATAAATATAAAAGGTGTGACTTGTTCATTTTGAATCAATCAAACAATATTTTAAAAAAGAATTCTTGTGTAATGCATGGTGCAAAACCCTTTATCTCAATATTGATCGCTATAAGGTTGTTGTTAGTTACATTCCTTTATACATTGCCCTTGACTTGACTCTAAAGACACATAATACAAATTTTTAAAATGAAAAATGAAGCCATTGAAACGTTATTAAGTGTGTTGCAAATCAATCAACATTGGAAACACATGTTTTATAGTTCGGTAGATTAGTAATCTAAAACTATATGTGAGGAGAGTTTGTAGACAATGTAGATATGTGGGGCACTTTTTAAATTTAAAATCAATATTGGAACTTGTAATAATACATTTCATAAAACAATAGTTTAAATTGCAACATGAATCACAAGGCTATCCTTATATGCAACTACTTTCCACCTTCAATCTAATGATTAGATCATATCATAATGATGAATAATGTTAAACAAATTCAAATGAAATTTCCTTGAACTTTTAATTAATGTTTTTTGTCCTAATAAGGTACTATATATTTCTTGCTCATTCATTATAATTTTGCAAAACCAATTAATGAGACAGAATGTGTGACAAATTTTCCCACCCATTGTTTTTTTCTTAGTGCGAAAATTTTGTTTACTAATTGCAAGAGTCCAAGCCTACTAAAGTATGTTACAAAAATAGTCCCAAATATATTCATGTTCAAAAAAATCTGTTTTTGAAATTTAAAAAAAAAATTATATTCACAATCTTTTTATGTTTCATTATGAAACCATATTAAGGCCCTCCATGAAGTTTATGGTAAGTTGAACATAAAATTTGAGGAATTTTAATATAACAATAATGCACAAAAAGTAGGTTCTAAATTGGTTGATTTTTCAAAAATTTCAACATATTTTAACATTAAAACTATGATAGATTAATATGATTATAGTATGAAAAAGTTGAAAATATATTGTACAATAATATATATTAAGGCTCTATCAACCTAAAAGTGTTATTTTCATATATTTGAAACCCTATTTTGCAAAAAGGGACATATATTTACTTATCCTTGCATCCCTAATAATGTACTTAAATGCATTTAAAACATCTATTTTTGAATATTGTGCAATGAAATCGAAAAATTTCCTCTTATTGATCATTGAAATAAATATAAATTCATAAATTCAATATATTAAAGTTTGATTTATGGCTATTTTACCAAAAAAAAAACCTCAAGTACATTGGACTAACATACTTTAGCATGTTTGGACCCACAAACAAATTAAAACACACAAAGTTTTGACCTAATCAACCTTTCATTATCCATTGTAACTTTAATGCAATAAACCATCAACGGGTGTTATTTTAAATGTTAAACCCTACTCTACATGTACTTTGAACCTTAAACCCTCTTTTGCATGAACTTCAAATATGAAATTGTAAACCTCATTTACAATATCTTATTAGTTATAAATTGTTGTGATGCAAATCATGTTTGTTTTTTTTTTTAAAGACATGCCTATGTGCCTTTGCATGATCCAAACAATCACTACAACAAAATATTGTTTTTCATACTACTTGGATGTGTAACTACACATACTACATGAATGTCAAATTATGGCAAACAACATCACATATCTATCTTTAAGGGAAGTAAGTTCATTTGTTTTATTTGTCATATTGAGATCCCTCAAACCTTGGCACTCTTGCTATGCTCTTGGTACCATTGGAGAGTTATCCATGAGTAGGGGTGCACCAAAATGTTTTTGCAATGTTTAGGCCTATGGTGCAAGAGCTATTGAATAATGAACAATTTTGTCAAAGAAAATTCAACAAAATCAAAATTAAATCTTTAAGAAAATTGTGATAGGTTCTTAGTATTGTTGGAAATCTCTTTATGAGTGGCTATTCTACTAGGTGATTTCATAATTTTCGGACCTAAGGTTGGGGTGATATTGAATTGTGATTAATTTTTGTCACTAGAAATTAATTAAAATTTAAAAATAGTTTTTCCACACTTGGGCCAGAGGAACATGCCACACTAGTATATAACTTATATAAAGAACTAGATGAAACCACAAAGTTGTATATCATTGAATATGGACTTCTTCTTTACCGCGAATATGCTATGTGTCACAGATCAATGTAAGGTAACCTTATTCTCTTTGTGGTTGTAGACCTAATAATGCCTATGATAATATTCAAGGCAACATTGTTGAATGTGACTGCCTAAGAAAATTAGACATAGATTTATGATTAACTCATTGCATAATGACATTAAGCCTAATAAATTGAGTTGAAAAAAGACTTTCCTTTCTAAAAAGGCATTGTTTTTCCTCACTCAAGTACATGTAAAAGGTGCCTACGACAAAGCCAATATACCATAGCTATGACTAACAATTTGAATTTTTTGGGTTAAATAATTATTAATTTTAGAAAATGAGGTTCAGTAGTTTCAAATTGAATTTCCCAGAATTTCAACAATTGAGGATTAAACTATGCAAAATACACATTGTGTCATGTGTTTGTAAATGTAACCCAATGGTTGGGACAATAAATGCTTTTTATCAAACCTTGCTAGCCATTCAGCAACATCCCCAATGTGCATTTCATGTGTCCCTCCATCTACTTTGTAATCACCTCTTTACAAGAAAGGCCACAGCACCAACAATTGAAGGATTGGGTCTTCATCTGCTGATATGCCTTCAAATCTGAAGTCCCTATATCCTTATTATTGGGTCATTTCTCAATTCTTTGCAGGTCCTTTGAATCTGAGATCTCTTTATCTTCATCAATGGGTAGTTTTTCAATTCTATTCACATTTGCCTTCAATCATAAATATGGTCAAATCCTAAATCTCAATATATATTCTTATTATTGGGTCATTTCCCAATTCTATTCAAGGTGCATTAAATCATAAGTTTCTCAATACCTGTGAAGATTTTCTTCGCCATGCCTCATTCATGTGCCTCCTAAATGTTTTGTCTTCATAAAATTCTCACTTGGCTTCTCTGTAGAGTCGCTCATGTTTGTATGATGTTCACTTGGATTCAGATCATCATCTCATTGTTTTAGTAATGCTACTAGGTGGGTTGTATGTGTGTGCACTTGTCTGTGCAATGTGTAATGTTCACTGGCAGCAGAGAATCTGAATTGCAATTGTGTCTTAGATCCCTAACCCAGATGGACTAAGTTGGCAATTGAAGATTTGGAAGCAAGTTTATGGGTAGTCTGGGGAATAATCAAGCATTAGTATTCCACCATTTTCAGGACAACAACATTTTTGGAATGAAGCTGTTTGCACTAATGCTTTTGGTGGCTGCAGTAACCAGTTTCTTTGTAAAAAATGTGCATCTGCCAGAGGAATTGGCAAGAGTCTATGGAACATGTTTGTAGGGTGATCTTATCAAATAAGACCTCCAAAAATTTACAGGAACCCAGTTGTTGCCCCAAATCAGAGATTCTCCAAAAATGTGTAGAGATGTTTTGAGCTCCTTGGTCAATTTTGGAAGGGCATTTAGTGACAATTCTAACTAAAAATCTGCTCTAACACAGTCCTGATACAATTGCGATGCTTGAGAGGATTGGCAAATGCTGTGGAGAACATCACACATGATATTGTTGTCACCACTCGTCAACCCTGATTTTTCAAAGTTTGATCTTGTGTAACCTTGGATGATTGCATATGGTGCACCACCTGCCTTTTTCCTCCAAAAGATATGAGGTTGCTGGGATCCCAGAAGTGAGTGAACACTGGACTCTTGATTTTGGACCAGTTTCAAGTGACCCAGAACCCTTTTCCCAAGCACACTACTCTTGTGTACCAAGAGATTCATGATAGCTTTGTCATGGAATGTTCTGCGACTTCTTCTCTCCACTGCTACTCTCACAATCTCGGTGCTCATTTTGTTGGCAAGTCCTCGGACATAGGGTAGTGCACCCATGACAACCTCACTGTTCACCACTAACTTCTTCCTGTCCTCTGCATCCAGAGTGTGCCATAATTGTAGTCCATACACACTTTGCATCAAGCCTCCAGCTTGCCTCCACATACTGGCCTTCTTTTTCACTCCACTCAGACTTGTTGGGTTTGCCTCCACAGCTTCCATTTCCACACTTTCTAAGGTATCCTCCTCCACTTGTGAGTCAGCAGCTACTTTTTCCTGCTCTGACTGTATCTCATCTCCTTCATCACCCTGATTCTTATCCTGTACAGAAGCAAACTTCCTTGGTCTCTTGTCCATCAGAAGCTGTTGCCTCTTTCCCTTCCACGCTCCACCCTTGACTCCCTTGAGCACTGCATTGGTCGATGTCAAACTGTCACCATTTTGACTTCCTTGCAGTTCCATTGCACTTGCATCCATCACTGGCTCCTTTTCAGCAGTGCTCCAAGTCTGGTCTTCAGCAGTAAGATATAGTGTTTTCTTTTTGCGCACTGATGCTAGGGCATCCCCTAATACAAGCACTCCCTGTACTGGAGTCAAGAGCACATTTTGGAACTTTGACTTCACCATTCCCAGCAGCATGTCATAGCAAACCCAACGACGGAGCTGTGCTGGGGGAGTATCAAAGAAGCCTTCCAACGAATTGTGGGGATCAAGCTCCTGCATGTCAAATGCCACAATGCTTCCCCAAGCAGCCCAATCTGGTGCTGAGTCCTCAAGGATATTACTGTATTTCCCCCACACCATGATCTCGTCATCAAGATGTGGCTCCAAGGCAGCAAGCTTGAATGACATTGTATTGAATGGTGACAGTGTTGTAGGCTGTGGTAAAGAACTCGCTGGCTGTGTTTGGACTACTGCAGATGGATCAACAACTGTTGCAATAAGTCGCCGAAAGCTTTCCTCCTCCTCCTCAATGATATCTAGCATAGACAAAGGCAGTGGACTGAAAGGGAAAAGAAGTACAAGATCAGCCTTGGCTGTTGCCCCACTTCTATGCAAGGTTCTTAAAAACATTTGCAATTCATCACTGCTGGTGCTCTCTGTAATGTGTGCCACTATCATCTCCTCCATTGCTCGTGTGCCCTTTCTCAACAAACTTCCAAGGCCTTGGAGTGCTGTTAGATTGCTGTTTGCCATATTCTTCGTCCCATCATCAAATTGGGCCACAGAACTTCTGCTTGAAGCTGGCATCGTCCTTGTCAGACTTGATTGTAAACTGCCATGAGAAACATCAAGCTCTTGTGTAAAATAGACATCCACTACTGTACCCACCACTCACATTCAGCAAATTCTGCCAATAGATGGGATCCAGCAACCCCAGTTTAATATTCCAGAATTTCTACAGTCAAGAGTAAGTACAAAAGGTGTAATCTTGTGGTTTAATGAACTACATTTTAGGAGTTCGATTCCCAACTTTTCCTGCACTTTTGCTTCTGAATTTTTTTGCTTTGTCAACTTTTCATTCTAGGAATTGTTAAGCATCAAACCATGGTGGCAGGTATGGTATTCTTGCCTCGGAACAAGGTAGCATCAGTGACTTCACCAACTGGGCGTGGCGTCAAAGTAGCTTTAAAATCTCATACAACCATGTTCCTAAAACTAGACAATCTGCGAAAAACTAGAGAAATCTGCAACCGTCCCAGCAGCAGTTTCAAGGTTGGTAAGTTTGAAGGGCATTTGAATGGGTACCTGATAGACTCCACCTGATGTGGGGCATCCAAAGAGACCCATAGCTGGGCGCGTTTGGAGTCGGAGACCTCCAGCGCTGTCTCCAGGAGAGAGAAGATCATGACAGACATCAGCATCAGCCCCGTACACACGCACAATATCACCCAGCTCTGATTTCTTGTGGCTTTCAAACCGGCGCTTAGCCTATCTAATGCGGAGTCCGACCTGCTACTCGACAAGCAACCCATGCTGCTGCGATTCCTCGCTTTTGCTGTCTTCTCCTTCTCTCCTGTCTGTGCCTGCAATCCTCCAATCCACAGCTGCTACAAGAGCACCCGCCGTCGCGCAAGTACTGGAGAGGGGATTTGAGACTCATCCGAATTCCGACTGATCGACAAACAGCTTATCATCTCCAATTTTTTTCATGCGAAACCTCTTCTCTCCCTCTTTTTGTTGGTTTTCTGCCCTTCTTCTTCTTCTTCTTCAAGAGTTCCACATGACCAAATCTTCAAGGCTCAATTCCAATACTTTCCATTTTCCTACTTAGTACGAAAACTTAAACCTCTCCGACTTTAGTCCTGAGCCTCAATTTAACATCACCTTACTCTTCTTCCTGAATCCTTTGTACGACACACAACCCAAAGAAAAAGACACAGAGAGACAACCTTCCGACCAAAACTAAGAGCTGCTGGATCACAGTTGCAGCAAGTTTAGCATCCACGAATTATTGGGTCCTTCCGAATCACGATATCCATGGTCTCAACAGATCCAGAAAGTGAATAGATCACGAGAAAAACAACAATAACAACAACAAACAGATGCTGCCAAGAATCAACCGCAAACTACTGCAACAAAGTCTCTACAGATTCCCACAAATTCTCCAAATCTTTGACAAGCTCTTCGCTCATCCACTTCACACTCACGAAACTCAAAAACTACAAAACAAAAACCCCGCAACAACAAAAGCTTCATCACCCAGAATGCAAATCTTCTATAGCTGTAATACTAGCAAAAGTGTGATGCAAAATCCTGATGCAGACAAGTAGTATCAACAACACAGACTTTGCAACAACAACAACTCAACAAAAGCTCAAACGAATTCAACCCAACAAATTACAACAAAACAACCTAACAAAAAAAAAGTGTGATGCAAATGCCTAAACACAAACTTTGCAACAAAACAAGTTCTCAAAAAAATCTCAAATCAATCAACACAACAAAACAAAATAACAAAACAAACTTCACACTCGAAAACCCAAAAAAACTCTTCATATTAGTTTGGATTCCAAGGGGAGAAACGATAACCTAGACATGCAAAAATCCTCCATGAAAAACCTGCTCTTGTAACAACAACAACAACACAAAAATACAGCAAACCAAACCAAACCAATCACAAGTCACATCATGGAGTGACGAGGCTTCCCCTTTTTTTCTTGTGGGTGGGTGTGAGAGGGCTAAAGTAAAATGAAGAGGTTGGGTGGGTATTTAGCGTAAAGCAAAACTAAAACCCCACTCCATACCCAAAAGTTTGAAGAATCCCCATTTTTGGAATAGAATCAAAGCAAATGGCCATGGTCCATTGGCGCTCCAGGTTTGCGCTGGAATTCACGTGGACCCCACTAACTACCCACATTGAATAGGAGAAGATAAATCTGTAGTACTACCTAACAATGAGAAACATAACTAGGTGACTAAAAGTTCTCATTACATGAGCATATAATTAGTTTGTGCCGCATTTAATTCGTTGCTTGTTTACTAGCTTTGTGAGCTTGCCCAATGCCTTTATGTATTTAATTTAAGTAAACCTGTGTTAATTTAATTTAATTATTTTTATTGGTTTTTATTTTTTATGAAAGGGAAATTTGGAAGGCCATCGAAATTGTAACCAAATTTAGTTCAAATTTTAAATTCATAACTTCTTTTTGGAATTGCCTTTCAGTTTATTTTTCGAAAATGTCATTTCTAAACACATCTAGAAAATATTGTACTACCCTAAGCTTTTAGGGTTAATAGTAATAAGCAAATTCTGAGCTTGGGGACTCACCTATATAGTTTTCCTCATTTTTCCTCGTAGTATGGAGTCTGGACCATTGGGAGGAGCTAGCCGAGCAGGCCAGGTCAGTAATAACTAATAACCGCAATCCAGGTCTGACCAATGGCCATCATGTGCCCTAATTGGCACTCATGGGAGACTCTCCCACATCATTAGGAACTTTGTAGACTATTTGCTAAGCCTTGCCATGTTCTAACTTACTTCGATGTGCTGGTTATTGTACTTTGGGAAAACCTGAACAAACCCTCAAATCTACCCAGGATCCCAAATCTGGAATCTACCAAGGAGGTGGGCAGATATTGGCAGAGAGATATGGGAAGAGGTTTGAATTTGGGCAAAGTTTAGTTCATTGGTTCATTTGGACTCAGTAAATTGGTAGAGTGCAAAGCTTCTCTTTCAAAACACCCAAACAATGAACCCAAGTGTTCATGAAATCAGCTTCAAGAGTTTGATGTTGTAAACCGAAGGTTGCTTTCTCAATCAAGAACCATATGACACTTGAAAAGACCCTTGCTCATCCCACCCAAAACCTCACCTAGGTTTTGAAACCAAATTGAAATTCCACATTGGCTCCAGGCTGACCATTAATATCACCACATAGTAGTAACCAGGGATATGAGTGCAACAAATGGACCAAGTTACATGCAAAATAGGTGGTTATTTGGAGCATAGCTAGGTCAAATATTACTTGCTTTAAAATTATTCCTTTCATTATCCATCACGAATATTCATGAAGAGTTAAATTGTATTACACACTGTTCCCAGAATTCACTCCAATATTTGAGCCTTTCTGGAATTACTTTGACATCTATATATAATTAAATATATTTCTGCATGCCATGTTTTCATTGTCCAATTTTATTTTTCTTTGTGGTTTTCATATCTTTCACTCATTCTTCATGTGCACACAAATTCGAACATGGCATCATGACATTCAAAATTCAGGCAGGAACTACATAGTAGTACCTTGAAGAAGTTAAGTCAATTTCTACATCTTTGGGCCAACTATAAGTGCCATGGCCTATGGTATTTCAAAGTGTTTACCTTGATCAGGATGGTTGTAAAGTTGTCTTGCTTGATTGTTGAAGCTAATGCAACACCCACTCTTTCAACCCAAGGGAAATTACCGTGTAAATGAAAACTTTTTCTACAATCCCAAAATCACAACAACCCACATTGCAAACCAGTATTCCTTTAAGTCAGGAAAACACAGCACCAGAACCCCTGAGTTTGGTCCAAAACGGGGTGAGATTAAAAAACCCTGAAAAAAAGTACATTAGCATTAAGAGGGGGGATGTGAAACTCAGAAATGCACCATTTTTTGGGGGTAAACTCAGTTTCATCCTGTTTTGATCCCTCTTGAGCGCCTCCACTAGTGCTACACATATGTTCACCGCTCCTACCTTTACAACTACTATCATTAGTTTTGAACCTTGTGCATTAAGTGTTGAGTTTCAGCATTTCATACCCACATTTAATAAAATTTCCTTACTTTGCGGACCTCACTCAAACAGGGGATACAGGGTGAAAGGAGGCCCAAAGACAGGGTGACTTTAAGGAAAACTCTAATATCCAAAAGAATTCTATGAAATTTAGGTCAACAATAAAATCGTCAAAATACACCATGTATTGCACAATTTGAAAAACATCCAAAACATTGGATAGAAATAGTAGAGTTGAAATTTCACAACATCATTTAAGAGCTCCCCACAGCAGTCCAACATCATAAAAAACAAGGGGTGTGTCACAATGTGGCCTTGCCATTTACACGAAAAAGTATCTTGAGGCAAAAGAAGAATTATGGAAACTCAAATATTTCACCATGCAAAAATATAATGTTCAAAAAATCCTCTACAAGAAACCAAAATCCTTCAAGATATTATAACTCTCTAACTAATCTCAAGTTTCAACACAAGCCAAAATATAATCTTTCAAAAATCCTCTTAAAAAATAGACCTATTACCTAGGGACCAAATTCCCTTGAGCTACTATACTCTATAACGAATCTAAACACAATATCCTTGCCTTTGTGGGCAAGGCCAATAAACCAACCCCCGCCATTCAGGCCTCCTTGCTCCCCTAACAATGCATGAAATATTGTTGTCACCAAACAGCCCATACATGCATCTTATGTTTTTTTCTTGTTTGTGTGTTCATGTTTTCTTTTTTTCCTCTTGGTCTTCTGCAGCCTCATTTCCTTTACCTTATTCTGTGGCCTCTTCTTCTGTGTTTATTCATTCTTTCCTTCTTTTGTTTTTGTTTTTTTTTTCCCTTTTATTCTTGTCTTTTTTTGTGTGTTTTTTTTTTTTTTTTTTTTTTTTTTTTTTTTTTTTTTTTTTTTTTTGTT